>OLGD01000362.1_pt1 | contig 95528 bp, 71 predicted proteins | sample 1605311 | NCBI WGS metagenome assembly OLGD01 (sample SAMEA3888917, study PRJEB22519) | human gut metagenome | biome: human gut; feature: human-associated habitat; material: faeces | place: Denmark | collected 2010 | reverse complement strand
GCGAAGCGTCCCTGCCAGTAACTTCGCGCTCCCGCAGGAGCGCCCCCAAGCTGCTTTATCCATTCCTTGCATATTGTCGCGCCAAATGGGCGCGACCACGCAGTTGGGCTTGTGACCGTAGCTGCTTTTTCGCATATGCAGGGGATTTCGCGCCTGCGGGCGCGAATCAGCACGCGCGCATAGCCTGAAAGTGCGCTCAACTCCATCGCGAAATGGGTGTCGAGAAGGTCGAAGACCCTTCGCGGAGTCCAAAGGCAGAGCCTCTGGTGGGGGCAAGGGGCAACGCCCCTCGGTTTCCCCTCAACTGCACAAAAAAGCATCCCCGACAGGCATTGCCGTCCTGCCGGGGATGCTCTTATATTCCCTTATACTATTTCCAAATTCACCTGCGCCATCTGCTCGCGCCTTTTCCGCGCTTGCGTCCGCTCATTCCACTTAGCGTAGCGCTGCTACGCTGCGTTTCATTCGCGTTAGCCAGCGCGAAAAATTCGCTTCGCATCTTGGCGCATTCTCATTTGGAAATAGTATTACTTGCTCGAAAGCGTGTCCAGCTTCACCCAGCCGCGGCGGGTGACATCCTTCGCATAGGAGTAGTACTCCACCTGCGCCCAGCTGCCCTCAATCTGGCAGATAATCGCGGTGTCGCCCTCGTAAATCCACGACCAGCCGTACTTGCGGTATGTCGTCGACGGCCCGAAGTAGACCGCGCCGGAGGTAATCACCGTCCGCGTGTCGTTCAAATTCGTTTCTGTCGGGATGCTGTCGCTGCTCACATCCACGCGATTGGCGGGCGTGTAGGCGCGCATCCAGCCATTCGACGTGTTGAACTCAATCTGATACCACCAAATGTCGTTCTCGCTGTCCCATGCCTTGCTGATGACGTTGACGATATCGCCCGCGTTGTAGAAAGAGCCGGGCTCGTCGAAGCGGTTGCTGGGGCCGGAGCGGGTCGCCGCCCGCTTCGTCAGCGCCGCCGCAACGCCCTTGGACGGGAATACAGGCTCTGCCGTGGGAGTCGGGGTTGGGTCAACTTCCTTCGTGACCGTCGGGGCTGCCGTCGCGCCAGTCGGCGTGGGGGTAATCCACTCTACCGTCGAGGTCGGCGTGGTGGACGGGCGCGGGGTCACATAGGCGATGTAAGGCTTCGGGGTCGCAGTGGTGTAAGCGCGCGGAGTCGCCGTGGCGTGCACATCCGCCGCAAGGGCAATGTCCGAAATCGCCACGCCCGCGTTCCCTCTGCCCGCGTAAACCGTCTCGATGGTCAGGTCAACCTGCGTCACGCCGGTGTACTCCTCCGGCAGCAGCAGGCGCTGGTAGCCGTTTGACCAGTCGGCGCTGCTTGTCGTGGGCAGGAAAGCATCCGACAATGTGTAGCGGTAAGTCACGCTCTGCTGCCCGTAGGCATACCAGATTGTCACGGCGACGGTCGCGGGCCGGTCATAGCTGTTGTAGTAGTTCTGGTTGTAGCAGTAGCCGCTGCGAATCCAGATTTCGCCGACGCTGGCGCCGCTGAGCGCGAGGGACAAGTCCGGCGCGGCGGCGCTGGTGCGAACCCACGCGGTGGCGGTATTGCCGTCGAGCAGATCAGCGGTCACATCGGTTTCGCCGCTGTGCTCGGTGGCGGAGAGAATCGCGCTGGTCGCGACAAGCCCGCTGCTCGTCGCGGGAACGTCCGCCAGCACGGGAATGCAGATCGCTGCCGTCAGCGCGGCACAGAGCAGAATCTTCAAGGTGCGCTTCATGTTCATCATCCTTTCCGGATAGGGGGCGTTATCCTCCTGTCACTCATATAACGAACGACAGTGGGTAATTCTTCATCTGTTGCAAAATTTCCTCCAATTTTTTTGCTTTTCATGAAAAAAAGCATCAAAATCATCCATGCCCCCCTTTTCAAAAAGCAAAAAACGTTGTACAATATGGAATGAAAGGTACTGCGTTCAGACAGTGCGTTTCTTTATCCTGATTTGTAAGCACTTACACAACGAAGGAGGACTTCTTCATGGAACTTCGGACGGCATCCTCTCCGCGCGACGTAAAGACGTACGACACGCAGCGGCTCCGCGAGGAATTTCTGATTGACGACCTGTTCCGCGCGGATGATATCAAGCTGGTGTACAGCCACATCGACCGCATCATCACGGGCAGTGCTGTGCCGGTGAAGGGTACGCTGGCGCTGACGGCGGGCGAGGAGCTGCGCGCGCAGTATTTTCTGGAGCGTCGCGAGCTGGGCGTCATCAACATCGGCGGTGAAGGCACGGTGACGGTGGATGGCACGGTGTACACGCTGCGCCACCGCGACGGGCTGTACGTCGGGCGCGGCAGCAAGGACATTGTGTTTGCATCCAAGGACGCGGCGAATCCGGCGAAGTTCTACCTCAATTCCTGCCCGGCGCACATGGCATACCCGACGGTGTACATCCGCCCGGAGGACTGCGTGCGGCAGGAGCTGGGCAGCTTGGAAACGGCGAATCACCGCACGATTTGCAAGTACATTCTGCCGGGGCAGGTGCAGTCCTGCCAGCTGGTGATGGGCATGACGAAGCTGGAGCCCGGCTCTGTGTGGAACACGATGCCCTGCCATACCCACGACCGCCGCATGGAGGTCTACCTCTATTTCGACATGCCGGAGGACGCGTTCGTGATGCACTTCATGGGTGAAGGGCAGGAGACGCGCCACATCATCATGCGCAACGAACAGGCAGTCATCAGCCCGTCGTGGAGCATCCACAGCGGCTGCGGCACGCAGGCGTACACCTTCATCTGGGGCATGTGCGGCGAAAACCAGGACTTCGACGACATGGACGGCATCGCCATGAAGGACTTGAAGTGAGGGAGACCCAAGTGGCTTTGCCCCTTGACCCCAGCAGGGCGCTGCCCTGCACCTGCCAAAGGGTCTTCGACCCTCTGGACTCCCTTTTCGCGATTGAGTTGAGCGCACTTTCAGGCAGTTTCCGCGTGTTTATCCGCGATAATTGAAAGGAGATTTTCCATGAGCAATATGTTCTCTCTGGAGGGCAAAATCGCCCTCGTCACCGGTGCATCCTACGGTATCGGCTTCGCCATCGCCTGCGCCATGAGCGACGCCGGCGCGACCATCGTCTTCAACGACATTAAGCAGGAACTGGTGGATAAGGGCGTTGCTGCCTATGCCGAAAAGGGCATCAAGGCGCACGGCTATGTCTGCGACGTGACCGACGAAGCCGCCGTCAACGCCCTCGTCGCCAAGATTGAGGAAGAAGTCGGCGTGATTGACATCCTTGTCAACAACGCGGGCATCATCAAGCGCATCCCGATGTGCGAAATGACCGCCGAACAGTTCCGTCAGGTGATTGATGTTGACCTGAACGCGCCGTTCATCGTCTCCAAGGCGGTCATTCCGTCGATGATTAAGAAGGGTCACGGCAAAATTATCAACATCTGCTCCATGATGAGCGAGCTTGGCCGCGAGACGGTGTCCGCTTATGCCGCGGCGAAGGGCGGCTTGAAGATGCTGACCCGCAACATCTGCTCCGAGTACGGCAAGTACAACATCCAGTGCAACGGCATCGGCCCGGGCTACATCGCCACGCCTCAAACTGCGCCCCTGCGCGAGATTCAGCCGGATGGCTCCCGTCACCCGTTTGACAAGTTCATCATCGCCAAGACGCCTGCCGAGCGCTGGGGCGACGCGGCGGATTTGGGCGGCCCGGCGGTGTTCCTTGCGTCGGATGCGTCCAACTTCGTCAACGGCCACATCCTCTATGTGGATGGCGGCATTCTGGCATACATCGGCAAGCAGCCCTAACGGATGAACCCCGCGCCGCGTGTAGCAGCGGGGAATCGGGGAGAAAGAGCCGCCCACAAGGGAATTTTGCGGAAGAAATGCGCGCAAAAACCGCTTTTTCTGCAAAAGCCCCTTGCGTTCCAGCGAAAAATGTGATAGACTGTAAAGCGTTGATTTCTCCCCAAGGAGGTTTGAAGCATGAGTGCATTTGGTGTGATTCTGACGGTCATCATCACGATTTCCGCTCTGTTCATGATTTTTACGGTTCTGATGCAGAGCAGCAACGTGAAGGGTCTGGGCGCAATCGCCGGCACGTTCGACAGCTATTTTGACAAGCACAAGGCCAAGAGCGCGGAAGCGAAGCTGGCGCTGGGCACCAAGATTGCTGCGACGATTTTTGTGGTCTGCTCCCTGCTGATGCTGCTGGTCAAGTAATCAGCGGTTTCGCATGACAAAATAGGGCTGACAGGAGACTGTTTAGCCCTTTTTGTCGTTGATGGAAATGTACGTTCTTCGCGAACAGTGCGATTGTGTTGCAGAAATTTCGCCTCTGCGGAGGCGAGGAGGGGGCTTTGCGGTCGCCCCCTCCACCCCTTCGCAGTGCACACCCATGTTTCTTGAGCTGTTATGTTACTTGGAGAACGAAAAGTACACTAACGAAAAAACTTCCGATTAAAATCAAGTAACATCCGGAGGGGTATGCGAAGGGGTCAAGGGGGCGACCGCAAAGCCCCCTTGTCGCCACCGCAGTGGCGAAACCCCTGCGACAACAAAAATCAAGTAGGAAATAGTCATCATCCACACAAGAAAAGAGCAGGGGAGAATTGCCTCCACCTGCTCTTTTCCTTATCACTTGACCAGCTCGCAGAACTTGTCAATATTCCCCTTGACAACCTCCAGACTGGAGCGCCAGAAGTCGGGATTCCGTACATCAATCCCCACGCTGGCGGCGACGTTGGCAATCGTGCCCGAACCGCAGGAGCGCAGCAGACGGCAGTAATCCGGCACAAACGCCGCGCCCTTTTGCAGATACTGCGCGAATACGCCCTTGGCGAACAGCTCGCCGAACGCATAGGGGAAGTTGTAGAAGTTGTAGCCGGACGAATAATAATGGCTCTTGCACGCCCACATGTACGGGTGGCGAATCTCCGGGTCAAGCCCGTCGCCGTAGGACGCTTCCTGCGCGCGCAGCATGGCGTCCTTCAGCTCGTCGACGTTCATGGCATGGTCGGCGCGCGTGTCGATGACTTCCGTCTCGAACAGGTAGCGGCTGTAAATGTCCACAATCGTCTGGTTCGTTTCCATCAGGTTGCCTTCCAGCAGGGACAGCTGCTCATCGGGGCTTGCGTCCTTGAGCACCATGTGCGCCAGCAGCTGCTCGTTGAAGATGGACGCGGTTTCCGCCAGCGGCATGGGCGTGTCAATCAGCGAGTACGGCAGCCCTGCCAAGCAGCGGTTGTGCCACGCGTGACCCAGCTCATGCGCGATGGTCGACACATCGGAGAAGCTGCCGGTGAAGTTCGTCATCACCAGCGAACGGTCAGCAAAATGCACGGGGGAGCAGAACGCGCCGCCGGTTTTGCCCTCGCGCGGGTAGATGTCAATCCAGCGCTGCTCAAAGGCGTTGTCGATGAACTTGCCCATTTCCGGCGTGAACTGCCCCATCAGGCGGACGAGCATTTCGCGCGCTTCCTCCACCGTGTAGGTGTGCACGTTCTGCCCGACCGGCGCAAACAAATCGTAGAACGGCAGGCCATTTTGATGCCCCAGCAGCTTCGCCTTCGCCTTCATGTAGCGGCGGAAGTGCGGCAGATATTCGCGGATGGCGGTCAGCATGGCGTCCAGCGTCGCGCGGTCCATGCGGGAGTCGCTCAGCGTCATGTCCAGCACGGAAGGATACCCCTTCGCCTTGCTCAGCGTGCGCGCCTCCATTTTGACGGCGTTCAGGCAGTAGGACATGGGCAGCTCCATCTTCTTGTAAGAAGCAATTTCTGCCTCGTAGGCATCCTTGCGGACGGAGGCATCCGCGTCGTACGCAAGCCCGCGCACAGCGGACAGCGGAATCTCCTGCCCGCGGTAATTCGCCGTGTGGGTGGAATCCAGCTTGTCGCGCAACTGGCTGAACGCGCTGCCGCCGGACAGGCTCATCTCCAGAATCCACGGCTCAACCGCTTCGGGGATGGTGTGGTGCGCGTTCTCGGCGGATTCACGCAGGTGGAACGCGACCTTCTGCAATTTGGGGGACGCGGCAATCAGGTCTTCGAGGTTCGCAAGACCTCCGATATAGCGCGTGACGGCGCTGCTGACGATGCGGCTGTCGTTGAAAATCACGTCCAGCACGTTCAGGTACTTTGTCGCGTCGGCATTGTTCGCGTCCACCGCCTGCGTCAGGCTGCAGAACGACGAGAGCCGGTCGGACAGCGCACCAAGAACCTCCTGCTGGTCGGTGAGCTTCTCCAACTTCGTCTGCGGATCGTCGCCGCCGTCCAGAATCGCCTGTTCGACCTTGATTTCCTCCGGAAAACGCTTCAAATCAGCCAGAAAAGCCGGGTCATCAAAGCCCTTGTAGAGATAGGACAAATCCCAATTCGGGTTCATGGGGGTTACGCCTCCTTAAAAGATATAGTCATTAACAAGATGATACCCCAAAGCGCGAACATTGTCAATGCCCGCTTGCCATACGCGGTGATTTTTCAGGTGCTCCGGGTCATGCGCGTCCACACCGAGAATGACGTCATTATGCCATTTTCGGGCGTATTCCCAGAATGGCGCGGACGGATACCCCCGCGTGTGTCCCTCCATCTGGCTGTTCAGCCCCAGCAGATTGTACTCGATGGGCATGTGCTGTTCCTTTGCGCACTGGCAGAGCATGTCCGCCGCTTCCTCGCATGCGTGATTGAACTGGTCGTCCGTGCGGTGGCGCATGAACAAATCCGGGTGGGCGATGTAGCAGAACAGCCCGGTGCGCATGGCGGCGACTGCGGATTGGGCATAGCGCAGCACACCCTCGTCCGTCTGACACTCAAAGCCGATATACGGATTGTCCTCCTCGCTGTCGGCGTAGTGCTGACCGAGGATGTAGTAGCCGATGCCCTGCTCGCGCATCCGCAGCAGATGGTCGTGATAGCGCGGGAAGTACTCGCTCTCCAGGCCAAGACGGATTTCAAGCTGCCCGGCGTAGCGCTGCTGGAGCGCATGGACGGAATGGATGTAATCCGCCAGCTGGTCAAGCGGCATCCGAATCCCGCTGACGAAGCCGTTTGCGAACGGGAAGGGCGCGTGGTCAGCGAAGCCAAGCACATCAAACCCGGCGTCCAGCGCGGCTTCGACATAGGCTTCATCCGTGCCGACGGCGTGCTGGCAGCGGGATGTGTGCGTGTGAAAATTATGCTTCATAATTGCTCCTTGCAAAAAGATGCACCGGCGCGTGTGGACGGTGCATCTTTTGCCTGATTACATTTTTTGCAGATAACGCTGGGTTTTCAGCGCTTCGAGGCACTTCTCCTTGCTGCGCTCAATGTGGCGGTGCATCAGCTTCTGGAAATGCTCCAAATCGCGCTGCTCGATATAGTCCACCAGCTTGTAATGCTCCTCGTGCGCCTGCAGCAGGCGGTTTTCCTGCGAAATCGCCATGGACGAGAAGCGCGTGATGTACTGGTCCTGCCCCTCGATGACGCGCAGAATGCGGTTCTGCCCGCAGATTTCGGTCATCTGGCGGTGGAAGGCGCGCGCCATGGGGGAAAGCGTCTCGAAATCGCGGCTTGCCATCACGCCGTCCATCTCGTGCAGCCGGTCGCGCAGGGCGGCGATATCATCCGCCGTCGCTTTCTGGATAATTGCGGGCAGCGTCAGCATTTCCAGCGCGTTGCGGATGGTGTAGATTTCCTCCACGTCGGCAATCGTGAACGCGCGGACGATCACGCCGCGCCGCTGTACATATTCTACCAGCCCGTCGCGCTCCAGCTTCCGCAGGGCTTCACGCAGCGGCGTGCGGCTGATGTGCAGGCGGTCGGCATATTCCGTTTCGACGATGCGCTCGCCAGCGGGAATTTCCCCGGTGATAATAGCGTGCTTGAGCACTTCGTAGGCGATTTCACGAATCGGGCGGCTTTCCATCATGGGCTGAAAGGGGATGGCTGCCATAGCGAACAACTCCTTGTGGGTGGCTTAGAATCCGCCGCGTTTGTGTCCTTTCTGGTCAACACGTCCGCGGACGCAAAGTGCATTTTGTTTGCACTTTGTATACAAGAATAATACAAAAAGCAGCTCTTGTCAAGGGAAAAATCCATTTTTTCCGCAATTTTTGGCGGATTTTTTGCTGATTTTCGGAATTTGAAATACGCGCGCGATTGCAGGGGGAGACGACTTCATCCGTCGCAGGCGGATGAGCTCGGTTCTGCAACGATACCCCAAAAGGATGGGCGTGTGCACCCGAAGGGGTCGAGAGGGCGATCGCAGACTTCGTCTGTTTTCATGTCCCCTCGTCGCGTCCGCAGACGCGAAACCCGCGGCAATAAGAATAATCAAGTCACATCGAAAGCGAAAATCACGAAAAAAGCGCAAAGAAAGCCGCCTGCCTTCGCGCATTTGCGAAAACAGACGGCTTCCAAAGTCAAATCAGGCGAATGCAATTATTCCAGAATCTCACGCCGCAGCGCATTGACATAATCCAGCTGCTCCCACGGCATGTCCGCCTTGCCGAAATGACCGTAGTTGCAGTTTGCGCGGTAAATCGGGCGGCGCAGGTTCAGCCGCTGAATGATGGCGTTCGGACGAAGGTCGAACAGCTTGTCCACCGCTGCTGCCAGCTGGTCGTCCGAAACAACGCCCGTGCCCATCGTGTCGATGAACAGGCTCACCGGGCGCGCGACGCCAATGGCATACGCCAACTGAATTTCGCAGCGCTTCGCCAGCCCCGCCGCGACGATGTTCTTCGCAATGTGGCGCGCCGCATAGGCAGCAGAGCGGTCAACCTTCGTCGGGTCTTTGCCGGAGAACGCGCCGCCGCCGTGCGGGGCATAGCCGCCGTAGGTATCAACGATAATCTTGCGCCCGGTCAGACCGGAGTCGCCCGCAGGCCCGCCGATGACGAAACGCCCGGTCGGGTTGATGAGATAGCGGGTGTCCGCCGTCAGCATTTCCGCCGGAATCACGGGGCGGATGACGTGCTCCATCATCGCCGCGTAAATGTCCGCGTGGGCGATTTCGGGGTTGTGCTGGGTGGAGATGACGATGGTATCCACCGCCACGGGCTGACCGTCCTCGTAGGCGATGGTCACCTGCGCCTTGCCGTCGGGCCGCAGCCACGGCAGCGTGCCATTCTTGCGCACTTCGGTCAGGCGGCGGGTCAGGCGGTGCGCGAAGGCAATCGCCGTGGGCATGTATTCCGGCGTTTCGTCACACGCGAAGCCGAACATCATGCCCTGATCGCCCGCGCCGATTTCGTTGGCATCCTGCGTGCGGGTTTCCAGCGCGTCATCAACGCCCATGGCGATATCGGGGCTCTGCGCGTGGATGCTTGTCAGCACGGCGCAGGTGTTGCCGTCAAAGCAGAGGGAAGAATCATTGTAGCCGATGTCCAGCACAACGTCGCGCACGATGGCGGGAATATCCACCTTCGCCGTCGTGGTGATTTCGCCCATCACCATCACCATGCCGGTGGTGGCGCAGGTTTCGCAGGCGACGCGGCTCATGGGGTCTTGGGCGAGCAGCGCGTCCAGCACCGCGTCAGACACCTGATCGCACAGCTTGTCCGGATGACCTTCCGTGACCGATTCCGAGGTAAAGAGTTTCCGCATTTTTGTAGCTCCTTTCAGCTAAGCCAATAAGGGGATGGTTGAGAGCTGCAAAAAACCCGGCTTCCTTGCACACAAGGCAGCCGGGAATCAATCAGAGACGATTGTCCTTATCTGTCAGTGCTGCTCTGGATAGAGCCTGTGTGCGCACTGTGGGAATTGGCACCACGCACCTGCGTGCCGGTTGCCGTGGCTTCATTGGGCCCGTCCCTCTGCCACTCGTGATAAGGGGTATTACTTTTGCATCCGTTATGCTACCACAAATCAAGCCGTCCGTCAAGGGCTTTTGCATCTTTTCTGTATTTTTTTCGGGAAAAATCACGATAAGAACGAACGTTCTCTTGCATTTGCGGCAAAAATCCGCTATACTACATAAGCCGTTGCAATGACGACCGGGTCCTGTGCGATCTGTCGGTGTGAACCTTGTCAGGGCCGAGAGGCAGCAGCAATAAGCGCTGGGCGGATGTGCTGCGGGGTTGCTCAGTCTGAGCGGCGGTATCTTCTACTTGAATATCAATGAACAGGCTGCATGGGAAAGTGACTTCTCATGGCAGCCTGCTTTTTTATCGGCGCGGGATTGTGAAATGGTGGATGGCGAACAAAACAAAAAACGCAGCAGACCTATTGTTTCTGTGCGGTATGTGTGCTATACTGACCATCGCGCAGAAGCGCAAAAAAGTTGGGAGGTATAACAATTATGCGGAAGTTCCTGTCCTTGTTTCTGGCTCTTGCAATGAGCATCGCCTGCTGCACGCTGGCAGCGGCGGAGGATACGGCAGAAGCAATGCAGTATACCGAAGAAAACATCACCATCGACGCGGGTGATCACCAGATTCCCGCAACGCTGACCGTGCCTGTTGGCGCGGAAGGGGAAAAGTTCCCGGCTGTTGTTATGCTGCATGGCAATGGCTCTACCCGCCACGAAGCGGGCAATGCCTATGATTATGCCGCGCTGGCAATGGCGAAGGCAGGCATCGCGACGATTCGTTTCGACTACATCGGCAATGGCGACAGCACCAGCGATTACATCGACTTCACCTATGACAAGGGTGTGGAAGACGCGATGAAGTGCTACGAATACCTCAAGACGCTGGGCACCATCGACATGGATCATGTGGGTGTGATGGGCTGGAGCCAGGGCGGCCGTCTGGCGCTGCTGACGGCTGCGCGCAACGAGGTGTTCACCTCCGTGCTGACGTGGGCAGGCGCTTACGATCAGAAGGGCAATGAGGAAGAACAGTACGCAATTGCCAAGGAAAACGGCTATTACGAAGTGACCTATGACTGGCGTGAACCGCTGAAGCAGTCTCCTGCCTACTATGAATGCGCGATGAGCATTGATTATCCGGCGGAAGTTGCTAAGATCAAGGTGCCGCTTCTGGCAATCAACGGCAAGGCGGACACGACCGTGGTGCCGGAAACCGCGCAGAAGATTGTGGATGCGGCGGTGAATTCCCCGGATGCGGAAGTGCTGCTGCTGGACGGCGCGGATCACACCTTCTGCGTCTTCAGCAATGACGACACGGTGCTGAAGACCTTGGTGCAGGATACCATCGACTGGTTCAAGAAGACGCTGTAAGCGCAAAAAGTCAGCAAGGGCTGCGAAGGAGTGGAGAACATTCCTTCGCAGCTTTTTTGCGTGTGTTTTGTACAAATTGTGTATTCCGACTGTACAAAAACGGAAAGCAAGGTATAATAATAGGAAAAGCAAGGAGGTCGTGCAGACATGGAACTGAACGTGATTCGACAGGCAGACCCGCAGGTGGCGGACGCGATTGAGGCGGAACTGAACCGTCAGCGCTCGCATATTGAACTGATTGCGTCGGAGAACTTCGTATCCCCGGCGGTGATGGCGGCGATGGGCTCGTGCCTGACGAACAAGTACGCGGAAGGGTATCCCGCGCACCGCTACTACGGCGGCTGCGAATGCGTGGATGTGGTGGAAAACCTCGCCCGTGACCGCGCTAAGCAGCTTTTCGGCTGCGAGTACGTCAACGTGCAGCCGCATTCTGGCGCGCAGGCGAACACGGCGGTGTACTTCGCCATGCTCCAGCCGGGCGATACCGTCATGGGCATGAGCCTGTCCAACGGCGGCCATCTCACGCACGGCAGCCCGGTCAACCTGTCCGGCAAGTACTTCCATTTTGTGCCCTACGGCGTGGATGCGCAGGGCTATATTGATTATGACGCCATGCGCGCGCTGGCGCTGGAGTGCAAGCCGAAGATGATTGTCTCCGGCGCATCGGCGTACCCACGCACGATTGATTTCGAGAAGATTCGCGCCATCTGCGATGAGGTGGGCGCGCTGATGATGGTGGATATCGCCCACATTGCGGGGCTTGTTGCGGCGGGGCAGCATCCGTCGCCCGTGCCGTATGCTGATTTCGTCACGACGACGACGCACAAGACGCTCCGCGGCCCGCGCGGCGGCATGATTATGTGCCGCGAGCAGTATGGCAAGGCGATTGACAAGGCGATTTTCCCCGGCACGCAGGGCGGCCCGCTGATGCACGTCATTGCGGGCAAGGCGGTCTGCTTCGGCGAGGCGCTGAAGCCGGAATTCAAGGACTATCAGGCGCAGATTATCAAGAACGCGAAGGCGCTGGAAGCCGCGTTCCGGGCGGAAGGCATCAAGATGGTGTCGGACGGCACGGACAACCATCTGCTGCTGCTTGATTTTTCCGGCACGGAGATGACGGGCAAGCTGCTGGAGACGCTGCTGGAAGAAGCGAACATCACGGTGAACAAGAACACCGTGCCGAACGAGACGCGCTCGCCGTTTGTGACCAGCGGCGTTCGCGTAGGCACGCCGGCAGTGACGAGCCGCGGCTTCAAGGAAGCGGACATGTCGAAGGTCGCAAAGTGGATTGCGCGCGTCGTTCGGGAAGGGGAAAATGCTGTTCCGTCGGTGAAGGCGGAGGTGGAAGCGTTCATGAAGAATTTCCCGCTGTATGAGTGACAGCGGATGCACTTTTTTGCAATGCGCGGCTTGATTTTTCTGATGTGACTTGTTGATTTTGTTGCAGGGGGATGCGCCTGCGGGCGCACCAAAGGGCAATGAAAACAGACGAAGTCTGCGATCGCCCTTTGGGAACCTTCGGCGCTGCTACTTTTGGGGTTGTTTGCGGTTGGTTTATGCCGTGGTTTGGTGAACGAATAGCACACTAACTAAAAAAAGCTGCAATAACAATCAATAAACTTAAATGGGGACGCGAAGCAGTCCAGAGGGCGACCGCAAAGCCCTCTGGTCGCCTCCGCAGAGGCGAAATCCTGCATCAACACGCGGGCACACTATGCAGTTGCGCTCAACCCAATCGCGAGAAGGGTGTCGAGAGGGTCGAAGACCCTTCGCGGGTGCAGGGCAGAGCCCTGCCGGAGTCCAGAGGCAGAGCCTCTGGCGCCTCCCTTGTACACGAAAAATTCATACTTTCCTTGCAAATCCACCAAATTTGAGCCTGAATTTCGGCTAAATTCCGGTGGATTTTTTTTTGAATGTGTGCTATACTATATGAACGAGGGGTCTGTGCGTTGCAAAACAGACCGCAATCAAACGCCGCCATTCCGGAATGATGATGCTGGGGAAGTCGGAATTGTGGAATGAAGAAAAGGAAGTCGCCGGTGGAGGGCTTGCAATGCCCGTCCTGCGGTGATGGAATCGGCAGCGTTTGGCAAACGACGGGGAAATGCTGCGAAAGCGGACACGGGCAGGGCAGTCCTGCGCGGGCAGTTTTCGGCTGCAAAGGCGCAACGGATAAAATGCGTTTTTTCCCGGCATGGAAATAATGCTGATGGGGTTCGGCGAAACGCAGGCTTGCCGTGTCCAGCAGCAGTTTTCCGCAAAAATGGCTTTTTTACTTCCGTGATGGAAGTATGTGAAAGAGAAGGAACGAAAACGTTTGAAAGAGAGTGATGGTATGACCCCGAGAACGAAAGCAGCGCAGCCGGCAAGCCGCCTGCGGATTGTCAGCCTTGGCGGTGTGGATGAAATCGGCAAGAACATGACAGTTTTTGAATATGAGGATGACATTGTGGTGGTCGACTGCGGCAGCATTTTCCCCAAAGAGGATATGCTGGGCGTCGATCTGGTCATTCCGGATGTGTCCTATCTGGTGGAGAAGAAACGCAACGTGCGCGGATACCTCTTCACCCACGGACATGAGGACCACATCGGCGCGACGCCGTACATCCTGCGCCAAGTGCCCGCGCCGCTCTACGGAACGAAATTGACGCTGGCGCTGGTGGACTTGAAGCTCAAGGAGCACCGCATTCAGGGCATCCCGATGCAGGTGGTGCAGCCGCGCGACGAGGTGCGGCTGGGCAAGAACTTCACGGCGAAGTTCATCCACGTCAGCCACTCCATCGCGGGGGCGTGCGCCATTGCGCTCACCTGCCCGGCAGGTACGGTCGTCGTCACCGGCGACTTCAAAATTGACTACACGCCCGTCGATGGGCATATCACCGACCTTGCGTCCTTCGCCGAGCTGGGCGAGCGCGGCGTGCTGGCGATGCTGTGCGAATCCACCAACGTCGAGCGCCCCGGTCACACCATCTCCGAAAAGAAGATCGGCGTGACGTTTGAAAACATGTTCCGCGACGCGCAGGGGCGTGTGATTGTCGCCATGTTCGCGTCGAACATCCACCGTATGCAGATGGTCATTGACAACGCCCTGCGCTACGGCCGCCGCGTCTGCTTCATCGGACGCAGCATGGTCAACGTCAGCCGCGTGGCGATGCAGATTGGCGAACTGCGGATTCCGCCGGAAGCCATTATTGAGGCGGACGCGCTCGACCAGTACCCGGACAACGAGATTCTGGTGATGACGACGGGCAGTCAGGGCGAGCCGATGGCAGGCTTGACGCGCATGGCGTACAGCGAGCACCGCAAGCTGCAAATCCGGCAGAGCGATACGGTGATTATCTCCGCCACGCCCATTCCCGGCAACGAGAAGAGCATCAGCCGCGTCATCGACCAGCTGTACCGCTGCGGCGCGAACGTCATCTACAAGGCGCTGGCGGAGGTGCACGTCTCCGGCCACGCCTGTCAGGAAGAACTCAAACTCATGCACGCGCTGGTGAAGCCGAAGTACTTCATCCCTGTCCACGGCGAATACCGTATGCTGTGGCAGCACGCGGTGCTGGCGGAGTCGATGGGCATGAACTCCACCGACATCGTGCTTCCCGAAACGGGGCAGGTTATCGAGATGAATCAGGAAGGGCTGTATCTGGCGGAGCAGATTCCGACCGGCGCGGTGCTGGTGGACGGTCTGGGCATCGGCGACGTGGGCAACGTCGTTCTGCGCGACCGCAAGCACCTCAGTCAGGATGGCCTGATTATCGTCGTCATGGCGATTAACCGCGACGACCAGCGCCTTGTCTCCGGCCCGGATATCATCAGCCGCGGCTTCATCTACGTCCGCGAGAATGAGGATATTATTGAGAATACGCGCGATGTTGTCCGGCAGATTCTGTCGCAGTCGTCGCTGGCGGGCGAGGACTGGCCGGCGCTCAAGAACCGCATCAAGGATGAACTGCACCGCTTCATCTTCGAGAAAATCAAGCGCAACCCGATGATTCTGCCCATTATCCTTGACGTTTGACATGGGGGCGCACATCTGATACAATAGGGAGGAACGCTGCAACATGCGTTTCTCCCTTTTTCGTGGGAAATTGGGATGAATCAAGCGGACAGAAACGTTTCTAATTACGGATAGCGTATCGAAAGGATGGACATGCTGTTATGGAACATGCTACGGCACACCGCTTGGCGCAGGAAATCCGCCAGAGCGAGGAGTATCAGACGTATCACGCACTGAAAGAGGAGGTTATGGCGGACGAAACGACCGCCGCGCTCCTGAAGGAGTACAAGAAGCTGCAGCTGCGCCTGCAAATGGCGGCTGTCTCCGGCACGCAGCCGGATAACGACGACATGCAGCGCTTTCAGGGCATTTCGGCGCTGCTGTTCGGCAAGCTGGAAGTCAGCCAGTACCTGCTGGCGGAAATGCGTTTGCAGCAGGAAGTGGCGGGCATTCTGCGCATCATCACCGACGCGGCGGACATTGACATGGGGATGGGACAATAATTCCGAATTCTCCAAAGGGGGGCAGGCTTGTTGAGCAAGAAGCATGACAGCTACGAGAGCATCCGCGACGAGCGGCGATATGGCCCGTACTGGTACAGCGCGCTGTGGCGCATCATCCGCCCAATCCTGATTGGCTTGGGCACGGTGCTGGTGGTGGCGGGCATCCTGTTCAGCGTGTGGAACAAGGTGTACGGCGAGTTCATTGCGCCGCCGGATGAAAACAGCACGGCGCAGGTGCCCTTCACCATCGAGAGCGGACAGAGCCTGACCCGCGTGGCGAACCGGCTGGAGGAAGCCGGGCTGATTCGCAATCGCACGGTGTTCAAATACTACTGCGACTTCGCGGGCTGGGGGCAGAAAATCCAGTCCGGCAGCTACACGCTCAGCCCGTCGATGACCATGCGGCAGATTGCCGACCAGCTCACGCGCGGCGACGGCAACCCGATTGTGCGCAATATCACGCTCATTCCCGGCTGGACGATTGAGCAGTTCGCCGAACAGCTGGTCAAAGACGGCGTGCTGACGGACAGCGCGGAGTTCTTGTCCCTGTGCAAGAGCGGCACGAGCTTCAGCGAATTTTACTCCGTGCAGGACGTGCTGAACAGCCGGAACGTCAGCCAGCGCCGCTATGTGCTGGAGGGGTATCTCGCGCCCGACACCTACGAAATCTACATCGGCGCGACGGCAAGCGAAATCATCCGCAAGCTGATTACGCAGACCGAGCGGGTGTTCTCCGTCGCCTGTGAGGATCGCGCGGAAGAGATGGGCTACACGATGGACGAAATTCTGACGCTGGCAAGCATGATTGAGAAGGAAGCGTCCAAGGCGGATTTCGCGAAGGTGTCCGCCGTATTCCACAACCGCCTGAAAGCGGGCATGAAGCTGCAAAGCGACGTGACGATTCACTACATCACGGGCGTAAGGAAAATGTCGCTGACGGGCAGCGATTTGGCGCTTGACAGCCTCTACAACACCTATCAGGTGACGGGGCTGCCGCTGGGCCCGATTTGCGCGCCGAGCGCGGACGCCATCAACGCGGCGCTCTACCCGGACGAGACGTTCGTGGCGGAAAACTACCTGTATTTCTGCGCGACAAGTCCCGAAAGCACGGAGCTGCACTTCTCCCGCACCTTGCAGGAGCATGAACAGGCGGTCGCCATCTACGCGCCGCTGTGGCAGCAGTACGACAAGGAAAGAGGCATTGAGTAAATGACCAACCGGATGCCGGAGCTGCTGTGCCCGGCGGGGAATCTTGAATCGCTGGAGGCGGCACTGCATTTCGGCGCGGACGCGGTCTATGGCGGTATGAAGCAGTTCGGCCTGCGCGCCTTCGCGGGCAATTTCGACGAGGATGCACTGACGCAGGCGGTCGAAAAGATGCACGGCGCGGGCAAGAAGTTCTACCTGACGATGAATATCTTCCCGTTTGACGACCAGATGGATGATTTCATAGCGGCGGCGAAAGCAGCACGGGACATCGGCGTCGACGCGGCGATTGTCAGCGATTTGGGCGCGATTGCCGCCCTGCGCCGCGAAGTGCCGGAGCTGCCCCTGCACGTCAGCACACAGGCGAGCACCGTCAACGCGGAAGCCGTGCGCGTCTATCGCGATATGGGCTGCGAACGTGTGATTCTGGCGCGGGAAACGTCCATCGCGCGGGCGAAGGAAATCATCCGCCGCGTGCCGGAGATGGAAATCGAGACGTTTGTGCACGGCGCATCGTGCATGGCGTGCAGCGGGCGGTGTCTGCTCAGCGCGGCTATGGCGGGGCGGAGCGGCAATCAGGGCGAGTGCGCCCAGCCGTGCCGCTGGCATTACAGCGTGGTGGAGGAGAAGCGCCCCGGCGAGTACATGCCCGTGTGCGAGGACGAAAATGGCACATACATCTTTTCCGCGCATGATTTGAACCTGATGCCGCTTTTGCCGGAACTGACGGACGCGGGCATCAAGAGCCTCAAAATCGAGGGGCGGATGAAAACGGCGTATTACGTCGCGACGGTGACGGCGGCATACCGTCGTGCGCTGGATCTGCTGGCGGATGGCGGCGATTTCGCAGCGGCGCTCCCCGGCTTGATGGCGGAATTATCCTGCGCAAGCCACCGTGACAGCGACACCGGCTTTGCGCTGGGCAAGCCAGCAAATCCCGGCGGCGCGGACGGCTTCCATCAGGAGCGGGAATATCTGGCGCATGTGGTGGAGGGCAGCCGCGATGGGCGCGGCACACGCTTTCTGCTCAAAAATCGCTTCAAGGCGGGCGAGACAATCGAACTGCTGACGCCATCGGGCGTGCACGCCTTCGTGGCGACGCCGTTCCTGCGCGAAAAGACGGGCGAAATCGTCGATACGCTGGGCATCGGCGGCGAAATCATCCGCATGGACGTCCCCTTCGCGACTGAAACAGGCGACTTCCTCCGCGGGGAAACACGGAATCACCGAAAGTAACGCACTTTTCCCGAAAACCGCAAGCAAGACAACACAAGCGGGACAAAAGCCAAGCTGGGAAAAACAGTAAAGCCGGGCAACAACAGCCGCGCTTTCCCACAATAAACATGGGTGGCGGGGGGAGTCCAGAGGGGGCTGAAGTCCAGACTTGCACGCTCTTCAGCCCCCTCTGGGCGTTCTTTGGTTACTTTCTGGCGCGCCAGAAAGTAACAACATCGCCTCCGCAGAGGCGACTGGAGCAGCAAGAAAAAACTGCCTGCATATCACAGCAATATCGGCTGTCATCCGATAAATCACCCTTTCACGACAGCTGTGAAGCGCGAAAAAATCCCCGGAATCTTTCCAGCAAGGTTGCACAAAAACCAAAAGTGTGCTACAATCAGATTGATATTCCTTTCACATGAAGGAATTGGGCGGAAATGCCCCAAGATAACAAATGCACTGGAGGAGAATGAGGATGGCAGGGCATGTGTCTGACGCGGTAATCCGTCGGCTGCCGGGATATTATCGGCATCTGCGGGAGCTGGAAAGCGCAGGTGTGGAGCAGATTTCGTCGCAGGAGCTGGGCGAGCGGATGCACCTCACGCCGTCGCAGATTCGGCAGGACATCAACTGCTTCGGCGGCTTCGGACGTCAGGGGTACGGGTATAAGGTGTCGGATCTGAAAATGCACATTGGCGAAATTCTGGGACTTGACCGTGAGCATACGGAGATTATCGTGGGCGCGGGCAATATCGGCTGCGCGATTGCGAAATATCCGACGTTCCAGCGCGAGGGCTTCCGGCCGCTGGCGATGTTTGACAACGACCCGGAGAAAATCGGCGTGCCGGTGGGCGATATTCCCGTGTACAGCATGGAGGAAATGCCGAACTTCCTGAAGGAGAACATGCCGGATATTGCGGTGCTGGCACTGCCCCGACGCGTCGCGCAGGAAGCGCTGGACAAGCTCTACGCCTGCGGCATCCGCGCGGTGTGGAACTTCGCGCCGACCGATCTGACCCATCCGGACGACATGCTGGTGGTCAATGTCCACCTGACGGACAGCTTGCAGACGCTGACTTACCACATGGCGCACCGGAACGAGGAAAACAGCAAGTAATACTATTTCCAGATTCACCTGCGCCATCTGCTTGCGCCTTTTCCGTTCTGGCGTCCGGTCGTTCCATTTAGCGTAGCGCTGCTACGCTGCATTCCACTCCCGTTAGCCAGAGCGAAAAATTCGCAGCGCATCTTGGCGCATTCTCATTTGGAAATAGTATAAATCACACACCAGCCCTCCGCAGCAGCCGCTGTGCAAGGGCTGGAATCCATTTTGGAGGAATGACATGAGCAACATTTCGGGCGGAACGCAGCGCCCGCGCCGCAGCCAGCAGACGCGCCTGACGGAAAAATTGGCGCCGGAGACGAAGCCGCGCCAGCCCGCCATGCGCCAGCCGAAGGGACGCTCGCAGCGGCTGATAGAAGAGGAAGCGCGCCGGAGCGCCCCGCCCAAAACGCGCGGCACACCCACGGGCAAGCGTCCATCCGCGCCGAAGCGGAAAACGACACGCAAACCGCGCAAGGGGCGCAAAAAGCGCAGCAGCACCTTCCTATGGCTGCTTGTCATGCTGATTTCGCTGACGTGCACGGCAGGGCTGCTGCTGCTTGCCGCGCCGCAGATGCTGGGCATGGAGTTGGCCGGGCTGCCGACACTGGCTTTCGTCAACGGCAGCATCATCCGGTATGACGCGGAGCGAATCGCGAATTTCAATGAGGCGGTCGCGCTGGTCAACACCGACCGCATTTTCCCTGGCGTGACGATTGACGGCATCAACGTTGGCGGAATGACCCGCGCGGACGCCGAAAGCGCCTTGGGGCAGGGCGGCGTGGACAATTCCCGCGTGAACCTGCATGTGGTGGCGGATGCGTACACCTACGACATCACGGGTTACGACGTGCCGCTCTACCGCAACGTGAGCGAGATGGCGGCAGTTGCCTATGCCGCTGGGCGCGGGAACACAACCGCCCTGCGCGGTTCGGGGCGGACGCCGCTGAGCGAGCGCGTCGCGACGATTCGCGCGATGCAGCAAAGCCCCGTGACGCTTCAGACGCAAATCACCTACGACCGCGATGCCGTGCGAAAAATCGCGGAGAATATCGCGGCGGATGTGACCTGCACGCCCGTCAACGCGACGGTGGAGTCCTTTGACCCGGCGACGAAGCAGTTCACCTTCAACAGCGACATCAGCGGCGCGTATCTGGATGCCAACAGCGTGTATCAGACGCTCACGGGCGTGCTGGACATGGGCAATTACACTGCGTCCCTGCGTTTGCAGTCGGACACGGTGCTGGCGGACGTGACAAAATCACAGATTGTGGGCAAGTTCGGGCGCATTTCCACCTATACGACGAAAACCACCAGCAATTCCAACCGCAACACGAACATCGACCTGTCCTGCCAAGCCATCAACGGCTATAAGGTTGCGCCGGGGGATACGTTCTCCTTCAATCAGGCGACGGGGCAGCGCACGGCGGCGAAGGGCTACAAGGAAGCAACGGCGATTTCCGGCGGGCAGAGCGTGCCGGAGGTGGGCGGCGGCGTATGCCAGACCAGCTCGACGCTCTTCAACGCCGTCGCGCGCGCAAATCTGGAAATCGTCTACCGCAGCCCGCACGCGTGGCCGAGTTCCTACGTCCAGAAGGGGATGGACGCGACGGTCAACTGGCCGAACCTGGACTTCAAGTTCAAGAACGATACCGAGTGGCCGATTTACATCGTCGCGAATTATTCCAAGCAGAAGTGCACCGTCGAAATTTACGGGATGCTCCTGCCCGACGGCGTGTCGATTGACCTGGAAAGCACCGTCACGCGCACGATTGACCCGCCGAGCGACACCAAGTACGTCCAGAACACGAAACTCGCCGCCGGCACGCAGCAGACGACCATCAAAAAGCGCACCGGCTACGTCGTCGAAACCTACCAAATCTGGTATCAGAACGGCAAGGAAGTCGACCGCAAGCTGCTCTGCACGTCAACGTATAAGGCGTATCAGGAAACAGTCGAGTACAATTAAAAAACCGCCCGGTTATCTGCCAAACACAGATGTACCGGGCGGTTCTTTTTGCTTTTCGCGGAATCGCGAACAAATCATCGAATTCCGAATTCCCTTCAGTCTGCCGATGTGCTGACGGACTTGTTCCGCACGAACAGAATCAGCGACTGTTCGTCACTGTCGTAAATGGTCGTCGCGCGGAGCGCCGTGCGCAGGAACATGTCGGAGATGTACACTTCGCCGTTGTCCAGCCGGACAGCGCCGGATTCCATCGCAATTGCGCTGCCGTCCACCATCACGGACAAACCGCTGTCCGTCTCGCGGATGACGACCGTGTAGCCTGCCGCGGACAGCACCCACACGCCGCTTTCGCTGACATCCAGCTGCCAGTCGTCGATGCAAGCCGCCAGCTCGCGCAGGGACATGACCGGACTGCCTACCGTGTTCACCCACAGGCTCGGACGGCGCGTGTAGCCCACGCCATCCTGCGTGACGGTCATCGTCAGCGTCGCGCCGCCGTTGCCCAGGATGATGCTGCCGTTGGGCAGGAGCGTCAAGCCCTCCGGCGTATATACCGGCGCTTCGGTCGTCACCGTATCCACCGGGAAATCGCCGGACGCGCCCGGCAGAGGCAGATCATCCGCCGGAGATGCCGTTGGCGTGGCGCTCGGCGCGGGCGTTTCCGGCGCGGGGGTCGGGGTCGCCGTCGGCGGCACGGTCGGCGGGGAGTAGGGCACAACGTTCGGGTCTTCAAACAGGCGCGTCTGCGTCGCCTGACCCGCAATGCCATCCACGGACAGCCCATTCGCCTTCTGGAAGCGGCGGACGGCGGCGGTCGTCTTGCTGCCGTACGCGCCGTCATCCTCGCCCTCTGCCAGATAGCCCAGCTCAATCAGCTTTTTCTGCACCTTCAGCACGCCTGAGCCGCGGTCTTGCCACTGCACGGTCCTGTAGCCCATGTTGGGCGTTATCGTGGGTTCGGGAATGGGCGAGGCCGTCGGCGTGGCGGTGGGCACGTCGGTCGCGGCGGGCGCGTTGGGAATCGGGGATGCCGTCACGTTCGGCGGCAGGGGCGTCGGGGTTGGGACATCCTGCGGCAGCGGCCCTTCCTGAACGGAGAAGGCGACGGTCAGCGCGACATACGCCAGAAGCGTTTTCAAAAAGTCCATGAGGAATGTTCCTCCTTGCATTCTAAATCAGTATCTATTATACGACAAAATTCTGGTTTGCGCAACCTGATAGCGCGTTTTTTCCGTTTGCAGATTGTAAAAATTGCGGATTCGCGCTATAATGGCGGCAGGAAAAACTCATCAGCAGGAGGAATCAGCCATGAAAGAACCGATTTTGGTGATGATGGCGGCGGGCATGGGCAGCCGCTACGGGGGACTGAAGCAGCTGGATCCGGTCGGCCCGGACGGCGAGGTCATCCTCGATTACAGCCTGTACGATGCGTACCAGGCGGGCTTCCGCCGCGTCGTGTTCCTGATTAAGCACGAGATTGAAGATGCCTTCAAGGCGATGGTCGGTTCGCGCGTGCCGGCGGGGATGGAAGCAAACTACGCCTTCCAGCAATTAGATAAGCTGCCGGATGGCTTTTCCGTCCCGGAAGGGCGCGTGAAGCCGTGGGGCACGGGGCACGCGGTGCTGTGCTGCCGCGAATTCCTCGATGCGCCGTTCCTCGTCATCAACGCGGACGATTACTACGGCGCGGGCGCGTTCAAGCTGGCGTATGAGTACCTGCGGACGCTGCGGGGCAAGCACGGCGAGTACTTCATGGTCGGCTACGCGCTGAAGAATACGCTGACGGAGAACGGCTATGTGTCGCGCGGCGTGTGCACGGTCAACGAGTTTGGCTTCCTGAAGGAGGTGCGCGAGCGCACGCACATTATCGCCAGCTGCGACGGCCCGCTGTTCACGGAGGATGGCGAAATGTACCGCCGCCTGCCGGACGATACGACCGTCAGCATGAACTGCTGGGGCTTTACGCCGGATTTCCTTGATGCGCTGGCGGAGGGCTTCGTGCCCTTCCTGAACGAGGCAATGGAGAACAACCCGATGAAGGCGGAGTATTACCTGCCGACTGCCGTCAGCCGCCAGCTTGACCGCCACCGGGCGACGGCGCGCGTGCTGACCTGCCCCGACCGCTGGTACGGCGTGACCTACCATGAGGACAGGGCAGTCGTCGCCAAGGCGATGCTGCGCAAGGCAGAGGAAGGCGAGTATCCGCGGCCGCTGTGGGGGAAATAATAATTTAGGCGAAGCACCAAAAAGCCGCACGCGAGAGGAGCAGGGAAAAGCAACCAACTCAATCGCGCGAAGGGGTCAAGGGGCAATTGCCCCTTGCGGAGTCCAGAGGCAGAGCCTCTGGTGGGGTTTGGGGCAACGCCCCAACTGTTTCTCGTCCGACCAATTCAAAAGGAACAGTCAACAAAGGCGCAGGCAGCGAAGCGTCCCTGCCAGTAACTTCGCGCGTCCGCAGACGCGCCCCCAAGCCGCTCTTCCTACCACTTGCGCATTGCCGCGCCATATGGGCGCGACCGACCCTATATTTCATGCAGCACCAAATAATTTGCGCGGAGTGCTTGCATTTGCGGCGGGCGTGGTGTATAATCACAGCAGAGCAATGAACGGTTCTGACGCGAGGAACGTCCCGGAAAGCGAGTGCGCGGCGGTGGAAGGCGCATGGGGAGCGGGCGCGTCATCCCGACCGGGAGCTGCGGCTAATCCCCGCCGGTTCGTCTCCGAGAGCGGACGCAAGAGAGAGGACAAGGGGCGAACATCCGCCTTTGCCCTAAGCCGGGTGGTACCGCGAAGCAATGCAATCCGCAATGCCTTCGTCCCTGCAAAATCAGCAGAGGCGGAGGCTTTTTCTCATACTATTTCCAGATTCGCCTGTGCTATCTGCTTGCGCCTTTTCCCCGCTGTCGTCCGCTCATTCCACTTAGCGTAGCGCTGCTACGCTGCGTTTCATTCGCGTTAGCCAGCGAGAAAAATTCGCGGCGCATCTTAGCGCATTCTCATCAGGAAATAGTATCGCCTCGAATCATCAATCATCAATCATGGAGGGAAAAAATCATGGCCAAGGAAAAGAAACAGGAATTTGTCACCCACATCACCCCCCGCGACGAGGATTTCTCCCAGTGGTACACCGACGTTATCCTCAAGACGGAATTGTGCGACTACGCGCCCGTGCGCGGCTGCATGATCGTGCGCCCCTACGGCTACGCGATTTGGGAGCGCATTCAGGCGGAAATGGACAAGCGCTTCAAGGAAACGGGTCATCAAAATGTGTATTTCCCGATGCTGATTCCGGAATCGCTGCTGCTGAAGGAGGCGGAGCATGTGGAAGGCTTCGCGCCGGAAGTGGCGTGGGTGACGCAGGGCGGCACGGAAAAACTGCAGGAGCGTCTGGCAGTGCGCCCGACCTCCGAAACCATCTTCTGCACGATGTACGCCAAGTGGGTGCAGACGTGGCGTGACCTGCCGATGAAGTACAACCAGTGGTGCTCCGTTATGCGCTGGGAGAAGGCGACCCGCCCGTTCCTGCGCACGAGCGAATTCCTCTGGCAGGAGGGTCACACCATCCACGCGACCGCCGAGGAAGCGCAGGAAGAAACGATGCAGATGCTGCACGTCTATCAGGAAGTGGCGGAAAACGTGATGGCGCTGCCGGTGTATGTCGGGCAGAAGTCGGAAAAGGAAAAGTTCGCCGGTGCGCGCGCGACGTACTCCATGGAAGCCATGATGCAGGACGGCAAGGCGCTGCAGGCAGGCACGAGCCACAACTTCGGCACGAATTTCGCCGAGGCGTACGGCATTCAGTTCCAGAACAAGGAAGGCAAGCTGACTTACGCCGAGGAAACGAGCTGGGGCGTATCGACCCGCCTGATTGGCGCGATTATCATGACCCACGGCGACGAGCGCGGCCTGCGCCTGCCCCCGCGCGTTGCCCCGATTCAGGCGGTCATCCTGCCGATTGCGGCGCACAAGCCGGGCGTGATGGAGGCGTGCGAGAAGCTGCTTGAGGAATTGAAGGCGGCGGACATCCGCGTCAAGCTCGACGACCGCGACACGGTGTCCGCAGGCTACAAGTTCAACGACTGGGAGATGAAGGGCGTGCCGGTGCGGCTGGAAGTCGGCCCGCGCGACCTCGAAAACGGTGTTGTGACCGTGTTCCGCCGCGACCTGTGCGAAAAGGTGACGCTGCCGCTGGAAAATCTGGCGGACGAATTGAAGGCGCTGCTGGACGACATTCAGCAGACGCTCTTTGACCAGGCGAAGAAGTTCCGTGACGAAAAGACCCACGTCGTCCACAACATGGAGGAGCTTGGCGCGGCAGTCGAAAATGGCTTCGCGAAGGCCATGTGGTGCGGCGAACGCGCGTGCGAGGACGAAATCAAGGAGAAATTCAACGCCTCCTCCCGCAACATGCCCTTTGATCAGGAGAAAGAATGGTTCGGTGACACCTGCGTCTGCTGCGGCAAAAAGGCGAAGAAGGTTATGTATTTCGCGAAAGCGTACTAATTTTCCCAGCAAATTGCCTGAAATTTTCCCGAAAGGCGCGAATTAACCATTTACAAACGGGAAAAAATCTGATACAATAATGGATGGGTCTGCGAACCGTTTGCGCGGACGACCGAAGACTCCGACGGCGCACTGCGTGAACAGGCGATTGCCCACGGGCATTGCCCGAAATAAAAATTTGGAGGATGAAATTCCATGACCAAGAGCGAAATCATTGCCACCTACGCCCAGCATGAAGGGGACACCGGTTCTCCCGAAGTGCAGATTGCCCTGCTGACCGACCGCATCAACCACCTGAACGAGCACCTGAAGACCAACCGCAACGACCACCACTCCAACCGTGGTCTGCTGCTGATGGTCGGCCGTCGCCGTGGTCTGCTGGAGTACCTGAAGAAGACCGACATCGAGCGTTATCGTGCGCTGATCGCTAAGCTGAACCTGCGTAAGTAATTACCGCAGAACTCGGCGGCTTTGCGCGCAAGAGCCGCCGTCTGGAGACACGCGGCAGGGGGAGAATCCCCCTGTGCATTCCTCCTCACGGCGGCTTTTTGCGGCAAAGCGGCGCAGAACATGGGCAGGGTCTGGAGATGTTATCCCTTGAAAATCCCGAATCGCCTGATTCAGGGGGTTTTCATATGATAGCATCTCCGGGCGGTTCGGGAAGGCGGATGGCTGCCTTCCTAAGCGTGTGTTTCTAAATTCGCCCGGCAGCATTTTCGGCATCTTTTCTTGCGCTTCTGCGTCTTCAAACCTCGATTTACCGCCAGTAAACCTTCGGTTTTCATCCTTGAATTGCAAGAAAATCTGCTCGAAACTGCACCGGTCTCATTTTAGAAACACACTCTACGACTGAGTATAAGGAGATTCTCAATGGAAAGCAAAAAGTACAGCATGGATCTGGCGGGCCGCGAGCTGACGCTGGAATTCGGCAAATACTGCGAACAGGCGGCTGGCTCCGTCTGGGTGCATCTGGGCGATACCGTCGTGATGGTGAACGCGACGATGGCGCCGACCCCCCGTCCCGGCGTGGACTTCTTCCCGCTGGCTGTGGACGTGGAGGAAAAGCAGTACTCCGTGGGCAAGATTCCCGGCGGTTTCATCAAGCGTGAAGGCCGTCCGACCGAAAAGGCGACCCTGACCTGCCGCCTGATCGACCGCCCGCTGCGCCCCCTGTTCAACAAGGGAATGCGCAACGATGTGCAGGTTGTTGTGACCGTGCTGAGCGTTGAGCAGGACGTGCCGCCGGAAATCCCCGCGATGATCGGTTCGTCCATCGCGCTGGCGGTCAGCGAAATCCCGTGGAACGGCCCGACGGGCGCGGTGGTTGTCGGCCGCGTTGACGGACAGTACGTCATCAACCCTGATGAAGAGCAGCGCGCAAAGAGCGATATGCACGTTTACCTCGCCGGCACGAAGGACGCCATCATGATGGTGGAAGCGGGCGCGAACGAGGTCAGCGAAACGGCGATGCTCGACGCCATCATGTTCGGTCATGAGTATATCAAGAAGCTCGTTGAGTTCCAGGACAAGATTGTGGCGGAAATCGGCAAGGAAAAGGTCGAAGTGCCGCTGAACGTGACTGGCGACGACGTGAAGCAGGCCGTGCGCGAATTCGCCTACGACAAGTGTGTGTGGGTGTTCGACACCTTCAACCGTCAGGAGCGTCAGGCGCGTGAAGCGCAGGTGAAGCAGGAAACCATCGAAGCGCTGGCGGAGCAGTTCCCGGAGCGCGAAGCCGAAATCGCCGATGCGCTGTACTACCTGAACAAGGAAGTCATGCGCAAGAAGATTATCGAGCAGGGCATTCGTCCTGACGGCCGCGGCGTGACGGAAATCCGCCCGATTTGGTGCGAAGTCGGCGTGCTGCCGCGCGTGCATGGCTCTGCCGTGTTCACCCGTGGTCAGACGCAGGCGCTGACCGTGACCACGCTCGGCTCTACCAGCGAGGGTCAGGTGCTGGACGGCCTGTCCAGCGAGGATTTCAAGCGCTACATCCACCACTACAACATGCCGCCGTACGCCACCGGCGAAGCAGGCCGCCTCAAGAGCCCCGGCCGCCGCGAAATCGGCCACGGCGCACTGGCGGAGCGCGCACTGCTGCCTGTCATCCCCTCTGAGGAAGAGTTCCCCTACGCAATGCGCCTGGTGAGCGAAATCCTGTCCTCCAACGGCTCGTCCTCCATGGCGTCCGTGTGCGGTTCCACCCTGTCCCTGATGGACGCGGGCGTGCCGATTCACGCGCCGGTTGCGGGCGTTGCGATGGGCTTGATTAAGGACGTGGAGTCCGGCAAGGTGGCTGTCCTGACCGACATTCAGGGTCTGGAGGACTTCCTGGGCGACATGGACTTCAAGGTCGCTGGTTCCATGAACGGCATCACCGCCATCCAGATGGATATTAAGATTGCTGGTATCGACCGCACGATTCTGGAAACGGCGCTGGCGCAGGCGCTCAAGGGCCGCCTGTTCATCCTCGAAAAGATGCTCAGCTGCATCGGCGAACCGCGCAAGGAACTGAGCAAGTACGCGCCTAAGATTGTCCGCTTCACCATCAATCCGGAGAAGATTCGCGAGGTTATCGGACCCGGCGGCAAGATGATCAACAAGATTATTGCCGAAACCGGCGTGAAGATTGACATCGAGGACGACGGCCGCGTGTTCATCTCCACCCCCGACGCGGAAGCCGCCGACAAGGCGCGCCGCATCATCGAGGGCATCGCGAAGGACATCGAGGTTGGCGAGGTGTACACGGGCAAGGTCGTGCGCATCATGAACTTCGGCGCGTTTGTCGAGCTGCTGCCCGGCAAGGACGGCATGATTCACATCTCCAAGCTGGCGAACCACCGCGTGGAGAAGGTCGAGGACGTCGTGAAGATTGGCGACACGCTGGAAGTGAAGGTCGCGGAAATCGACGCGCAGGGTCGTGTGAACCTCGTGCGCAACGACATCACCTACGACAACACCGCCGCGGCTGCCCCGCGTCGTGCGGAAGGTTTCCGCGCGCGTCCTCCGCGTCGGGATGGTCGGAACTAATCGCGTTTCCGACAACCTTTCAGTGGTTGATTGCTGATTTGGTTGAATTTTCTGCATAAAAGGTCGCTTTTGTTGCAGGGAGACGCGCCTGCGGGCGCGCAAGGGGGCTTTCCGATCGCCCCCTTGACCCCTTCGGATGCACACTCTCTTGCTTGAACTTTATCGAAAGTTAAATTTAGAGGGATGACCCTTTATGCGGAATCAGAATGTAATAATATGAAGAAATTCGCAAAAGTCCCTGCGATTGCACCGGGCTTTTGCGAATTTTCTGCTTTTTCGGGAGAATCGTACGAAACGATGCAATTGTGCATCAGAAAGGAATCAAATGGATAGCATACTGAAAAAAGTAGCGGGAGCTGATGAATGTATGCGTGATGAATGGGTGCTGCCCAATGGCCTGCGTGTGCTGGGGGAACGCCTGCCGCATCTGCGGTCGGTGTCTATCGGCGCGTGGATGCATGTGGGTTCGATGATGGAAACGCCGGAAGAAAACGGCCTGTCCCACTTCATTGAGCACATGATTTTCAAGGGAACGACGAAGCGCACCGTCCGGCAGATTGCCGAGGAAATGGACGCGGTCGGCGGGCAGCTGAACGCCTTCACGGGCAAGGACTGCACCTGCTGCTACGCCAAGGTCATCGACGAGGACATCGAGCTCGCCATCGACATCATCGCCGACATGGTGATGAACGCGACGATGGACGAGAAGGAGCTGAACAAGGAACGCGGCGTTGTGCTGGAAGAAATCTCGATGGACGAGGATTCGCCCGAAGATTTGGTGCATGACCTGCTGGCGAAGGCGCAGTTCGGCACGCAGTCGCTGGGGCAGCCGATTCTGGGGCCGGCGGAACAGGTCGCGGCGTACACTCGTGCCAACTTGATGGACTATAAGAATCACCACTACCTGCCGAGAGAAACGGTGGTGGCGCTGGCGGGCAACTATGAACCCGCGCAGGTGCAGGCGCTGATGGAAAAATACTTCGGCACTTGGCAGGGCGGCGAAAGCGCACTCGTTGTGCCGAAACAGCAGGTTTTGACCGGACGGCGCGTTGTGAAGGAAAAGGACACCGAGCAGCTGCACATCTGCCTTGGCTATCCGGGATTCGCGTACGGCACGGACGACGTGTATGCCGTCGCGGTGATGAACAACGTGCTGGGCGGCGCGATGTCCTCCCGGCTGTTCCAGCGCATCCGCGAAGAACTGGGCATGGCGTACTCCATCTACACCTACCCGAACTCGTATCAGGGCATCGGCACATACGGCATTTACGCCGGCATCAGCCCGAAGAACGGCGATAAGGTGCTGGAGGAAATCGACAGCGAACTCAAGCGTTTCCTGAAGGACGGCATGACGGACAAGGAGTTCCGCGACAGCAAAACGCAGCTTCGGTCGGGCTATTTGATGGGGCTGGAAAGCTCCGGCAGCCGGATGCAGGCGATGGGACGCTCAACGCTGCTCAACGGCCATCCGACTGACCACCAAAAGACGATTGCCGCCATCGAAGCCGTGACGCCGGAAATGGTGATGGACGTGGCGCACAAGGTGCTGACCGCCGAGCCGTGCCTGGCGGTGGCGGGCAAGGGCGCAGAAAAATACGCGGAGTAAAGAAACATGAACGAACGGATTATCGCGCTGGACATCGGCGACGCGCGCATCGGCGTGGCGGTTTCGGACGCGTCGCGCCTGATTGCCACGCCCATCGACACCATCTACCGCGTCGGCTACGGGCCGGACGTACGCAAGGTGGTGGAAATCTGCCAGCGCTACGACACGACGCAGGTGCTTTCCGGCTGGCCGCTGAATATGGACGGCACGGCGGGCTTCCAGTCCGAAAAGGTCAAAGCGTTTTGCGAACAGCTGGAAAAAGCGGGGCTTTCGGTCGTCTATCAGGATGAACGCCTGACGACCGTGACCGCGACGAACGCGCTCATCGAGGGCAACATGCACCGGGCGGAGCGCAAGCACAATGTGGACAAGGTAGCGGCGGCGGTGATTTTGCAGCAGTATCTGGACACCTGCCGCAACTACCAGCAACAGGAGGCAGCGAAAATGGAAGAACAGGACAACATCATTGAACTGATTGACGACGAGACGGGCGCGCCAATTCGCTTCCAGCATCTGGCGACGATTGAGCACGAGGGTGAACTGTACATTGCGCTCTCCGAGGCGGATGCGCCGGAGGACGGGCAGTGCGAGGTGTTCATCATGCAGGTCGCGCAGGAAGAAGACGGCACGGAAAGCTACATTCAGGTGGAAGATGAGGCCGTTCAGCAGGCGGTGTTCGACAAATTTCTCCAGCTGGTGAACGAGGGCAGCGGCGATGACGAATAATGACGAACGCAGTGAACTGGAAGCAATGGGCGAACCGCTGATTGAGCTGACCGCCCCTGACGGCACGGTGATGCGCTTCCGCTTCGGCGCGGTGATTCCGCTGGACGACATCGAATATGCTGTGCTGCTGGAGATGGAGGACAACCCCGACGGCGAGGAGCAGGTGCTGGTGACGCGCATCGAGCCGACGGACGACGGCGGCATGACGTTCGTGGTCGAGGAGAACCCGCAGAAGGTGGAGCAGGTGTTTAACAGCTACGTCAACCTGCGCACGCAGGAGGGCTTGACGGGGCTGTCGGACGCGGAGGAATAATACGATTTCCAGATTCACCTGCGCCATCTGCTTGCGCCTTTTCCATTCTGGCGTCCGTTCATTCCACTTAGCGTAGCGCTGCTACGCTGCGTTTCATTCACGTTAGCCAGAATGAAAAATTCGCGGCGCATCTTGGCGCATTCTTATCTGGAAATAGTATAACACTGCGCGAAAGGAGGGCATCCGCCCATGAAAAAAGGAAAAAAGCGACTGCTTCTGGGATGGATTTGCCTGCTTCTTTCGTTGTGTATGGTGACGGCCGCATCCGCCGAAACGGACGGCACGCCGATTCAGCCCTGCCATCGGGTGACGATGGCCGAGCAGAAATCCACCGCGCAAAACGGCGCGTCCATCAGCGTGTGGCACATCACAACCGCGCTGGGCACGGTGGATGCCGAGCTGAACGCGCTGGCGGATGGCTACGCGGCGCAAATCACCCCCGCGCTGCAAAAGCCGGGCAGGGAGCGCACGCAGAACAGCACGCTCACCGTGCGCATCCTGCACAGCAGGACGGGAATGAGCTGGATGAGCTTCATGGTGCAGGCGCGCCAGGAGTACCATCGGCAGATTCAGCAGGTGCGGTTCACCACGCGCACTTACGATATGCTGACCGGGCAGCGAATCACGCTTGCCGACATTTTCCCGGCAGATTCGCCCGCGTGGGAGCTGCTGGAACAAGCGGTGCGCGACGCGGCAAATGCCTATTATCCGGACGAAACGCCCGATGCGGCGGCGGTCGAGGCGCTCTGCGAAAATCTCGCTCAGGCGGATTTCATGCTCTATGGCATGTCGCTGGTCATTCCGCTGCCGTCGGTGTATGAAAATCATCCGCAGCTGATGCAGGCGACACTGTACTATCCGCAGATTCGCGCGTACATGACCGAAGAAGCGCAGCGGCAAACGGACAACGCGAGCCTGTACCGCTTCTGCGCGCTGACGTATGACGACGGCCCGAACCAGTGGATTACGCCGCATGTGCTGGATGCGCTGATGAAAACCGGCGCGCGCGCGACGTTTTTCCTCGTCGGCAGCCGCGTCAGCGACTTCGCCTATCTGGCGCGGCAGGAGCATGACGAGGGGCACGCGATTGCGACGCACTTCTACGAGCACCTGTACGCGAATCAGGAGCAGGGCGGCAAGTTCCGCGCCATGTACGACAAGGTCAACCGCGCGCATATCGCCGCCATCGGCATTGCCCCGGCGTATGCCCGCGCGCCCGGTGGACAGTGGCAGCGCATGGGCAGCTACGGCGTCGGCTGGCCGCTGATTCAGTGGACGGCGGAGGCGCAGGACTGGAGCGGCGGCGATCAGGGTCCCGATGCCTACCGCACCGCCAACACCATAGCCGCCAGCACCAAGGACGGCGGCATCATCCTCATGCACGACATGAAAATCAACTCCGCCAAGGCGACGGAGATGTTCATCCCGAAGCTGGAGGAGCGCGGCTTCATGCTGCTGACGGTGGATGAGCTGTTCGCCAAGGACGGCGTGACGCTGGAAGCGAATCAGGCGTACTGGCGCTGCCTGGACGGGGTCACGACGCAGTATTAACCGTACGATTCCGCAAAATGCAGAGGACAGCGAAAAGGCGGGAAAATGCGTGTGTACCTGTGCCGCTGTCTCTTTTTGCGCAAACAAGTGCGAATTTTGTATTTTCCACACGAAAAACAGCGCAAGGGAAGTGCCGACAAGTCGGACAGCCGCCGCTGCTCTTTCCTGTAAGAAATGGAAGAGGCGGGGGGAGTCCAGAGGGGGCTGAAGTCCAGACTTGCACCCTCTTCAGCCCCCTCTGGGCGCTCTTTGGTTACTTTCTGGCGCGACAGAAAGGAACAACTTCGCGTCCGCAGACGCGACGGGAGCAGCAAAAAAACAAGTTTGTTTTCAGCATCACCTGCGGCACAAAAGCCGCAATATTCGCGCGCATTGGAAAGGAGCATTCCGATGATGAAGAAGTACATTGCCTGCCTGCTTGCGGCTATCCTTCTGCTGACCATGCTGCCCGCATCCGCATCGGCGGAGGGCGGAATGCAGGCGTGCCACCGCGTGACGGCGAAGTATACCGATTCCAAGCAGAGTAACAAGAGCGGCATCCGGCTGTGGTCGGTCAAAACCGCATTGACGAGCGTCGATGACGAAATCAATGGGCTGGCGCAGGCGTACGCGGACAAAATCGCCCCGACGCTCCAAGCAGGCAAAGCGACCGGCGATAAGAATAGCCGGCTGGATGTCGAAATCCGCCATAGCAAAACGGGGCTGACGTGGATGAGCTTCCTCGTGCAGGCGCGCACGACCTACCACCGCGACCTGATTGCGCAGGAGTTCACCAGCCGCACGTTCGACATGACGACCGGCGAAAGAATCCTGCTGACGGACATTTTCCCCGAAGGCAGCGAGGGCTGGACGATGCTGCGCGAGAAGCTCAAAGCCCAAATCAACTACTATTTCCCGGATGAAACGCCTGACCCGGATGCCGTTGCGCAGGTGCTGTCGGACGAGGGGCTGCGGAATCTCGACTTCACGTTGCACGGCATGTCGCTGGTCATTCACCTCTCGGCGGACGCGTTCTATCCGGAGCATCACACGCTGATTGAGACGACGCTGTTCTACCCTGACATCCGAGAGTACATGACCGAAAAGGCGCAAATCGAGACGGACAATCTTTCCTATTATAAGACCGTCGCGCTGACGTTTGACGACGGCCCGACGCGCACCAACTCCACCAAAGTCCTCAACAGCCTGATGGAGGTCGGCGCGCCCGCCACTTTCTTCATGATTGGCAAGAACATGAAGCCCTACGCCGATTTGGTGCAGCGCGCGCACGACGAGGGTCACGCCGTCGCCAGCCACAACTGGACGCACGGCGACGCGCGGAAAATCAGCGCCGCTACCCTCCGCGCGATGCCGGAGAAGGTCAACAATGCGCTGATTTCCATCATCGGCATCCCGACGCGCTATGACCGCGTGCCCTACGGCGTGTATCCGGCGATGATCAAAGCGAAAGTCGGCTGGTCGTACATCCAGTGGTCGGTGGATACCTACGACTGGCGCGGGCGCAGTACGTCGCTGATTATGAGCAAGACGAAGAAGCAGTTCACCGACGGCGATATTGTGCTGATGCACGACATCAAGGACAACACGCCAAACACCGCGAAAGTGATGGCGGAATGGCTCTACGAGCAGGGGTACATTCTGCTGACGGTGGATGAGCTGTTCGCCAAGGACGGCGTGACGCTGGAGCCGGACACAGTGTATTTCCGCTGCGACGACGGCGTGACGACGATTAAGAAGTAACGGGGGTGCAAGGGATGAAGCGAATCGCCGCGTTGTTGACGGCACTGTGCCTTCTGCTGGTGCAGGCGCTGGCAGAAACGACCATCGACCCGAAGGAAGCGCGAAACATCACCCTGACGGAAGCGGGGGAGAATGAAACGCCCGATGGCATCAGCCCGACGACCGGGCGGACGCTGAGCAAGCTCTATGTGCCGGAGGGGTACGCGGGGCTGGCGGCGACAGGGCGCTATCTGCCCATGCTGGTGCAAATCGGCAATGATGGCGGCGGCGTGGGCAACCGCGCGCCGTGGGGCGTGGCGTGTGCGGATATCCTCTACGAAACGCCGCTGACAAGGAGCCATGAAACGCGCATTACTGCCGTTTTTTCCGATATGATCCCGGATTCGGTCGGCTTCGTGCGCTCGGCGCGCATTGGGCATGTGTGGCTGAGCGAGGAGTGGGGCGGCGGCTTCCTGTTCTACGGTCAGCAGGAGGTGGAAGGGAGCGACGTGAAGGCGGAAATCAAGCGGCTTGGCGCGGACTTGAGGAGCGTTATCTTCAGCGGCATTACGGGCGGCACGAACTTCAAGCGCTACTTTACCAGCCGCGCGGGCGCGAAATCCCCTTATGATGTGGATGCGAACGTCGCCGCGATGAGCCGCCTCGTGCCGGAAGACCACGTCGCGCCGAACCACGCCTTCCGCTTCACCGATGATGCGCCCGATGGCGACAGCGCCACCCGCGTCTACATCAACTGGGGGGACAGCGCGAAGCTCTACAACTCGCGCCTTGTCTACCGCAAGGAGTGGAACGGCTACCTGCGCTACATGGGCACGAGCAAGACGAACTGGTACGCCGACCGTGATTCGGACGACAGCGCCATTGCCTTCCAGAACGTGATTGTGCAGTTCACGCGCGTGGACTACAACCACAACAACAAGAATGAGCCGATTATGTACGTCATCGGCGAAAACGGCGAAACGGCGGAGGGCAATGCGGATTTCTTCCTGGGTGGCAAGCATATTTCCGGCTATTGGAAGCGCGACGGCATGACCTCCCGCACGGTCTACTACGATGCAAGCGGCGAGGAAATCGCCCTCCTGCGCGGACGCACGCTGATTGTCATTTTCCCCGATGACGCGGCGTCGAAACGCTCGGTGTCTTACGAGTGAGCAAATGCATATCCCGCAGGGCGGGAGAATTTGTGCCGCTTTGACGCGGGGATGGCGTGGAAAATAATAGGTTCTCACGGAAAGTTGGGGGAGCAAACAAGGGCTTAGGCGAAGCCACAAAAGCTGCATGCGGAAGGAGCATGAAAGTGTGACCAACCCAATCGCGAAAAGGGGTCAAGGGGCAATTGCCCCTTGCAGGGTCAAGGGACAGCGTCCCTTGTGGGGTTTGGGGCAACGCCCCAACTGTTCCGCGGGCGACCATCATCTTAAATGCACTCAACAAAGCCGCAGGCAGCGAAGCGTCCCTGCCCCTAACTTTGCGCGTCCGCAGACGCGCCCCAAGCTGCTTCCCTCCCAAACTTCCGTGAAGAACCAAATAATACGATTATCAGAACAAATTGGAAACGACATGAAAAGCTGTCATTTCTTTCTCCGGGCATTGCGTCCCGGAGTTTTTTGTTGCCGAAAAAAATAGGAAAATGATAGCCAGATATGGAAAAAACACTTGACAATCCTTTCCGAAAATCGCTATAATTAAACAGGTAAATTCATACGATTCCCGAAACAACATGAGCCATCAGCCTGCACGTTTTTCCCTTTGACGTCCGCGCATTTCACTTCGCGGCAGCCAGATGAAAAAAATCCGCAGCGTATTTTGGCTTGTTTTCATTCGGAAATCGTATCAGGTTGAGTGAGTGGAATTGGAAAATGGAAAGCGGTGCAAACACAAAGGAAGTACTGACCCCGAAAAACGTCTATCGCTTTTTGACGGATAATCTGCCGGGGCTGTATCCGCATGGGGTGATTCCGGTGGCGGAACGCAAGGGATTGACGCTGGTGAAGTTCTGGGCGCAGGTGCTCGACGGAATCATTTCGCCGGAATGGCACGCGTCGCTCTTTGGAGGCACGCAGCGCTCGCGGCGGCTGAGCGACATGATGAACCGCACGGGCGTGCAGCCGCTTCCGCCCAAATTGCAGCAGGAGATGAACGCGCTGCTGTCCGGGGAGACGCTGATTCGCCTGAGCCAGCAGGTGCAGGATTTCCTGCGCAGCGCGCACTATGACCCGGATGCCCTCACGCGCGCCCTGCCCGACTTCGTGCGCATGATGATGGAAAACGAGGAGTGCATGAAGCCGGAGCACGAGCAGGTGTTTGAGAACCTGCAGAAATCGCGGGAGACGCTGCCGCGCACGTTTGTGGACATGCTGACGCTCTCGTGGCTGGTGCTGCTGGCGTTCTACGGGCCGGAAATGGGCAGCCGCGAGCTGCTGGACTTCTGCCATGCGCAGGAGCACTCGGCGCAGGCGCTGTATCTGCTGTCGTCGCACGTCACGTTCGGGCGGCGCGTGCCGCTGTCGATGACGGGGCGCAACTGCGAATTGTGCCGTCAGGGGCTATCAAAGGATGAATACGTCATGGATGCGGCTTCGTGCCTGCCGCAATTGACGGACGCGATTCGGCAGGGCGGCAAAATCGCCGTGACGGGCATGGGCGGCATCGGCAAAACGGAAATGACCCGGCAGGCGCTGGCGGTGCTGGCGAAGGAAGAGCTGTTCAGCCGCATGGCGTGGGTGCAGTACGAAAAAAGTCTGACGGCGAGCCTGCGCATGGCGTTTGACGGCTTGGACGGCGTGGCGGAGGAGAACGTGCTCTCAACAGTGCGCGAGAAGCTGGAAGCGCCCTATCAGGGGCGGACGCTGCTGCTGATTGACAGCGTCGATATGCCGCCGGAAGCGGACGAGGGGCTGCGCGAAATTGAGCATTGGGGCTGCGATGTGCTGGTGACGACGCGCTTCCCGCTGGGCGAGGGCTTCCGGAATATCGCCGTGCCGCTGCTGTCGGAGGAAGCGAGCCGGGTGCTGTTTGTCCAGCACGACCCGTACTTGCAGGGCATGGGCAGCGCGGAAACGGAGGCGCTGCACCAGGTGCTTTCGCGCGTGGCGGGGCATCCGCTGGCGATTATCCTGCTGGCGCATCTGGCGAAGATGAAGCGCTGGACGATGCGTCAGCTGCTGGAAGAGCTTGACCGCATCAGCCCGGAGGGACTGCGGCTGGCGGGCGGCAAATTCAGCGCGATTGCGCAGAAAATCGCCCAGATGGTGTCCACCGACGCGCTGACCGACCGCGAAAGGCAGGTGCTGGCGGTCTTCGCCACGTTTCCGGCGTGGACAATCCCGGTGCGGGACGCGCTGACCCTCCTGCGCGACTTCGGCACGGAGGATGAACTGCTGTCCGCGCTGGAAACCGCGGCGGATTACGGGCTGCTGACATCGAACTGGCGCGGATACGCGATGCACCCCGTGCTGGCGGAGAGCTTCCGGCCGCTGCTGCCGCCGATGGAGAAGGTGCCGAGGCTGGCGGAGGTGTTCGAGGAGTGCAAAGCGCATTACCGCGAGACAGATTATCGGACGGCGCCGCTGATGTCGCTGGCGCTGTACGCAATTTCAGACTTCGATGACGCGCCTGTTGAGGTGATGGGCGGCATGACAGTGGCGATTTTTTACCTTTTGAATCTTCATGGGGGAGAAATTCCTGCCGCACGACTGGAATTGTGGCGACAAAAGAAGCAAGGTGAACTTCAAAAGACAGAACATGGACGCTTCTTGGACGGATGTTTCAGTTTGGCACTTGATTCCATTCTGGGCGGCGATTTGGTGAAAGATGGCGAAAAAGTGATTGCGAATCTTTCCAGCGCTTGTGAAGATGATATAGAGTTTATGCTGCTGACCTGCGGCAATCAGGCGCAGCAGATGGAGCGTGAAAATACCAGCAAATTCCTTGCCCGAATTGGCGAACTGATTCCGCTGAACCATCCGAATGCAGCGGCAATGAGAGCGGAGAAAACTGCTATTGCACTGCTGAACAAGGAAAGTGTGCCGCAAGAAGATTTGGATGCAGCCATTTCCTGCTTTATGGAAGCGTTGGATGAACCAAAGCGCGTGGTTGATGCGGCTGGGCAGCTTGCGCAGGTGCTTTGTGCAATGGGACTGGCAGGTATGCCCAGAGAGCGAATCAAAGCACTGGCGGAGCTACTGGAAGAAAAAACGAAGGATGTTGACAATTTGCCGTTTGCCTTCTATGAAGGGTGCGAATTGGTTTTTCATATTCTGGAGGAATATGACAAGGCACTTTCTTACGCGAAGGCTGCTGTTGAGCATACGCCGAAAAACACAAAAACGTATTTTACGGCACTGTACAATTATGTGACGATTATGCAGGAAATGGGGAGAAGGCTGGAAACACAGGAGACTGTAGTTGATGCGCTTAAAAAAGTGCAGAAACTATTTGGTGAAAACAACTCACTGTACTGCTGTTTCAAAATGGCGTATATCTCTAATTTGCTCGAATTAAAACAGGGAAAGGAAGCAAATGAAGCCCTAAATCAGGTGCTGCCGATTGTGCGCCAGCAGATGGGGGAAATTGATGCAAAGGTGGTCGAGTCGGCGCGTGTTCGTGCACTTGCGCTGCTGGGACGCGAGGAAGAAGCCATCGAACTGGCCAAACAGCTTCGTGTGTTCTTCGTCCAAATCGGCGGTGAAGAATGGACACAGGTGAAAGCACTCGACAGAATCATCAGCAAAGTAAAAACAGGTGTCTATCGCCCCAAAATGTAATCTTCGCAAGACAACGGTTGCAAGTTCGGCTGCAATGAATGTAACCCGCTTGACAATCTCCATTGTCGCCGTATAATAGAAAGTGGAATCCTACATTCGGATGAACATTTTCCATTATACGGCATTTTTTTGCTGACGGACGCAAAAGAAAGGAAATGCACATGACGCTCAAGGAATTTTATGCCGCAGTCGGCGGCGATTATGACGCAACTCTGAACAGAATCCCCAAGGAGTCGATGGTGCTGCGCTTTGTGAAGAAGTATGCCGACGACAAAACCTACGCCCAGCTGACCGAAGCGGTGAAAGCGCAGGACTGGGAAACGGCGTTCCGCGCGTCGCACACGCTCAAGGGCGTGGCGCAGAACCTCGGCTTTGACGGGCTGTACCGCGCCGCGTTCGCGCTGACGGAAGAAATGCGCGGGGGCAAGCCGCTGACGGACACTGCCCTCTACGACGCCGTGACGCAGCAGCAGCAGATTGTGATAGACGCCGTGCGGCAGCTGGCATAAGGACAAAAAACATGCGTGAACAGAAGTGGAATCTTGGTCGGTTTATCGGGAGGAGCAGTGCGCTGCTTCTCCTGTTTGCGCTGCTCTTCCTGCCGTCGGCGCGGGCGGAGGAAGGGGAGAATCTGCCGAAAATAATCATCGGCAGCGACGAATATCAGCCGTACAGCTACTATAACGTGGATGGCTCGCCGCAGGGCGTGGATGTTGAAATGGCGCGCGAAGCCTTCCGGCGCATGGGGTATGCGCCTGTCTTCCGCCATGTGGCGTGGGAGGATAAGGACGAAGCGCTGGCAGACGGCACGGTGGACTGCCTGTGGAGCGGGTTCATGATGAACAATTGCGAGGACAAGTACACATGGGCGCGACTCAACCTGTTCAGCCGTCTGGTGGCGGTGGTGCGCGCGGACAGCGCCTATGCGGATTTGGCTGATTTGGCGGGCTGCCGCGCGGCGGTTCAGGCGACGAGCTGGGCGGAATATCTCCTGATTCGGCAGGATCAGCCGGGTATCCCGAAGGTCAAAACGGTGTACAGCTTCTCGTCGATGGAGGAGGTGTTCGCCGTCATGCGCAAGGGCTACGCGGACACGATTGTCGGGCATGAGTGCGTGCTGAACATCTTCCTTGCGGAGAATGAAGGGCGCTACCGGAAGCTGGAAACCCTGCTGGGCACGGCGGAACTCGGCGTCGCGTTCCAGAAGGGGACGCACGAGGAACTGGCGCGGCAGCTGGAGCAGACGCTGGCTGAAATGGCGGCGGACGGCACGATGGCGGAGATTTTGACGGCATATGGCATCAACGGCACCGTCCGCATGGGAGGAATCGAAAGCAAATGAAACAGGAAACCTCTCATAAGCGGCGAGGCTTCATCAGCATGCTCTGGATGCCGCTGACACTGTATCTGGTAATGCTTGTCACATCCTTTGTTGTGCTGACGTGGCATGATACACGCAATGTCTGGCAGGCAATGGATGCAACGCTTGACTTTGCGTTGGCGCGGCTCGAACAGTATTTCAACGCCATGTCGAACGAACGCGCCAAGAGCGAAATCCGCCTGCTGGACAAAACGGCGGAGCTCAACTCCCGCATCGCGGAAACGGGGATGATAACGAACGAACAGCTTGACCGGTACGCCTATGCGCAGCGGCTGACGGGCATCGTCATCCTTGATGCGGACATGAATGCCGTCGTCCAAACGACGATTGACGGCGACGCAGCGGCGGCGCTGCATTCAATGCTGCAAAAGCCGACGGTGCGGGAGATTGTGGATTACCCCGTGAAGGCATACATGACGCGGACGCAGGTGGGCGACCGCACGGTGGATTTCGCCGCCGTCGCGCGCGAGGACGCGCCGGGCCTTGTGGTGGCATACGCCGAGCGCGAGGAAGAGGACGCGAGCGACATGAAGCTGGAGACACTCTTCAGCGGCTTCACGTTTGCAATGAACGGCACGGTCACCGTGTCGGACGGCAAAACCATCATTGCTTCCAGCAGCGCCGAAATCGTCGGGCGCAACGTAAAAAAAATCGAGGAAGACAGCATCCCCCATGCGCAGTGGGACGAATCGGGGCGGCTGCACATTGTTGACGGTATGACGGCGTGGTCGGGCAAGCGCACGGCGTTTGAGAACTACTCGGTGTACGCCATGTTCCCGGATCTTGCCGTCTACAATTCCCGCAACACCATTCTCCTCTACGGCACGCTGATTTACATGGGAATCTGGCTTTGCTTCGCGTGGCTGCGCGCCCAGCAGTCCCGCCGCGCACTGGAGAGGAACAGCGAGCAGGCGCGGATTATCAGCGCCATCAGCGAAATCTACTGCTTCACGTTCCTTGTTAACGTCCAGCGCGGCACGGTGCGCATCATCAAGCACCCGATGGAGCAGCTGATGAAGATGGACTGCACGTGGAGCATGAACGAAGTGGTGCAGATGCAAGCGGCTCAAAACGTTGCGCCGGATTTCCGCGAGGCGTTCATCAGCTACTGCGACCTGACGACCTTGCCGCAGCGATTGAAGGAAACCCCGAACCTGACGCTGGAGTTCCGCGATCCGAAGGAAAAGGTGTACCTGATGACGACGCTGCCGCAGAACTACGACCGCCGCGGCAGGCTCGAATCGGTGCTGATGGTGACGCAGGACGTGACGGCGGAGAAGGAACGTGAACGCGACTATCAGCTGCAATTGAAAAAGACGGCGGAGGACGCCGAACGCGCCAACATCGTCAAAACGGACTTCCTGCGCCGCATGAGCCACGATATCCGCACGCCGATTAACGGCATCCGCGGCATGGTGGAAATCAGCCGCCGATATGTGGGCGACGAAGCAAAGCAGGAAGAGTGCCGCGAGAAAATTATGACCGCATCGGGCTTCCTGCTGGATTTGGTCAACGATGTGCTGAACATGAACAAGCTCGAATCCGGCGCGGTGACGCTGGAAGAGAAGCCGTTCAACCTGCGCCAGATGGTCAGCGAAATTGTGACGATGGTGGAGGGGCAGGCGTGGCACGAAAACGTGCAGGTGTCCTGCAAGACGCTGGCGTGGAATCACGAAAACCTGATTGGCTCGCCGATGCACCTGCATCAGGTGCTGCAAAACGTTGTCGGCAATGCGGTCAAGTACAACTGCCCCGGCGGCAGCGTGACCATCTCCTGCGAGGAGAAAGGCTTTGACGGCACGACGGCGACGTTCCTTTTCACCTGTGCCGACACGGGACGCGGCATGAGTGCGGCGTTCCAGCAGCACGCGTTTGAGGCGTTCGCGCAGGAGGAATCCGGCGCGCGCACGGCCTACAAGGGCACGGGGCTGGGACTGCCGATTGCCAAGGAACTTGTCGAGCAGATGGGCGGCAAAATCCACTTTGAGAGCGAACTGGGCGTCGGCACAACGTTCTACATCACCCTGCCGTTCCGCGTAGATCCGAATCCGCCGGAAGCGGAATCCGCCAAGCCGGAGCAGGCGGCGTCCATCAAGGGCGCGCACATACTGCTGGTGGAGGATAACGAGCTGAACATGGAAATCAGCCAGTACATACTGGAGGGCGCGGGCGCGATTGTCGCTCAGGCGTGGAACGGGAAGGAGGCGGTTCGCCGCTTTTCCGAAAGCGAACCGGGTACGTTTGACTGCATCCTGATGGACGTGATGATGCCGCTGATGGACGGACTGGAAGCAACGCGGACGATTCGCGCGATGCAGCGCCCGGATGCGGCGACCATCCCGATTGTGGCAATGACCGCGAATACCTTCTCCGAGGACGAACAGCGCAGCCGCGAGGCAGGCATGAACCTGTTCCTGAACAAGCCGGTGGATTCGGGAAAGATGCTGCAAACGGTGCTGGAGTGCCTAAAAATGGGCGGGGAAAATGCTTTGTGAAAACCTTGACAAGAACGCAGGTAGGGTGTAAAATAGAACTATCACAGGCGCGATTCCGGGGAAAAATCTGGACGCGCGAAAGGAAGGTTCTATTTATGAAGAAGCTGCTTGCGCTGGTGTGCGCGCTTGTCCTGTCGCTGTCGATGACGGCGGTGCTGGCGGAAGAAACCGATGCGTTCACCTCCGCGTCCGTCGCGAGCTACTACGCGGATTCCGCCCTGACCGGGGATGACCTGATGAACGCCATCAACTCCTTCTCCGGCACGTACCTCGTGTGCACCACCAACCCCGACGGCACGGCGAACGCGGGCGTGTTCATCTTCGCGTGCGTGAAGAACGAGGACAAGTACTACATCCAGATGGGTCTGGCGGAGAACCAGACGAAGCAGAACCTGCTCCGCACGGGCGAAGCGCTGGCGGTCTACGCCGCGAACCCCTCCACCGAGGAAGGCGCAAAGCCCTACATCACCGCCGGTGCGCGCATGGTGCTCCAGCAGGTGACGGACGAAGAACTGCTGAAGGTGCTCAACGTCAAGGGCAGCGAAACCGCGCTGTTCTTTGAAATCACCGAAATCAAGCCGCTGGGCTGATTGACAAACGGGGCGCACTCTCTTCCAAATGCGAAGGGGGTGCGCTTTTTTGGTTTTTCACGGAAACTTGGGGGAAGAGCAGCTTGGGGGGCGCGTCTGCGGACGCGCAAAGTTACTGGCAGGGACGCTTCGCTGCCTGCACCTTTGTTGAGCGCGTTTGGCATACTGGTCGCCCGCGGAACAGTTGGGGCGTTGCCCCAAACCCCACAAGGGACGCTGTCCCTTGACCCTGCAAGGGGCAATTGCCCCTTGACCCCTCCGCGCGATTGAGTTGGTCGCGCTTTCATGCTCCTTCCGCGTGCAGCTTTTGGGGCTTCGCCTAAGCCCTTGTTTGCTCCCCCCAAGATTCCGTGAAGAACCTTTTTTTCGGGGAATCTGCGGCGTTCCCTGCGCGCTATTCCAAAACACTCAAAATCCATAGGAATTTGCATATTCCTCTTGACAAGCATGGGAATCGGGAGTAAAATCCTATTGCGGAAGTAGGTTATAAGCTGCCGCACAAGAATGATTCATCAATCAGCCAGAGAAAGGGCATTTGCAATATGAAACACGCTGAATTGCTCTCCGTCCGCGACCTACACGTTCAGGTGGGCGAAAAGGAAATCCTCCACGGGGTCAACCTTTCCGTCGGCACGGATGAAACCCATGTCCTCCTTGGCCCGAACGGCACGGGCAAATCCACCCTCGGCTATGCCATCACCGGCAACCCTGCCTATCAGGTGACGCGGGGGAGCATCACGTTTGACGGCGAGGATATTACTTCTATGCCCGTCAATGAGCGCGCGAAGAAGGGCGTTTTCCTGTCCTTCCAGAATCCGCTGGAAGTGCCGGGCGTGACGCTGAGCGCCTTTATCCGCACGGCGCTGGAGCAGAAGAGCGGCAGCCGCATCCGCTTGTGGGACTTCAAGAAGAAGCTGAAGGAAACGATGGCGCTTTTGTCGATGGATGAAAGCTACGCCGAGCGCGATTTGAACGTCGGCTTCTCCGGCGGCGAAAAGAAGAAGGCGGAAATCCTGCAAATGCTGATGCTCGAACCCAAGCTCGCCATTCTGGATGAAACCGACTCCGGTCTGGACGTGGACGCGGTGCGCACGGTGTCCGAGGGCGTCCGCCTGTTCCGCGAAAAGACGCACGGTTCGCTGCTGATTATCACCCACAGCACGCGCATTCTGGAGGCGCTGCGCGTTGACCGCACGCATGTGATGGAAAACGGCGTCATTGTGCGCGAAGGCGACGCGGCGCTGGTGGAAGAAATCAACGAAAAGGGCTTCAAGGGCTGATGGGGGAGCGGCATGACAGAGAAGAGCCAAGTTGCGGACATTGACCGCAGCATTTATGATATTCGCGACGCGGAGCATGACGCGTACCGCATGGAAGCCGGCTTGACCCCCGCCATCGTCGAGAAGCTGTCCAAGGAGAAGAACGACCCGGCGTGGATGGAGCAGTTCCGGCTGGAATCGCTGCAAATCTACAATAATATGCGCGTGCCGGACTGGGGGCCGTCGCTGGAAGGGCTGGATATCGACCACATCGCGACGTATGTCCGCCCGAACACGAAGATGCAGAACAACTGGGAGAACGTGCCGCAGGACATTAAGGATACGTTTGAGCGGCTGGGCATTCCGCAGGCGGAGCGCAAGTCGCTGGCGGGCGTGGGCGCGCAGTACGACTCGGAGCTGGTGTACCACAACGTGCGCGCGGAAGTGGCGGCGCAGGGCGTGGTGTACACCGACATGGAGAGCGCGCTGCACGGCGAATATGCCAACATGGTGCGCAAGTACTTCATGAAGCTCGTCACCCCGCGTGACCACAAGTTTGCGGCGCTGCACGGCGCGGTTTGGTCGGGCGGCTCGTTTGTGTACGTTCCCAAGGGCGTGCAGGTGTCCATTCCGCTGCAATCGTATTTCCGCCTGAACGCCAAGGGCGCGGGGCAGTTTGAGCATACGCTGATTATTGTGGACGAGGGCGCAAGCCTGCACTTCATTGAGGGCTGCTCTGCCCCGAAGTACAACGTGGCGAACCTCCATGCCGGCTGCGTGGAGCTGTACGTCAAAAAGGGCGCGAAGCTGCGCTATTCGACGATTGAAAACTGGTCGAAGAACATGTACAACCTCAACACTAAGCGCGCGCTGGTGGAGGAGGATGGCACGATTGAGTGGATTTCCGGCTCGTTCGGGTCGCATGTGGGCTGCCTGTATCCGATGAGCATCTTGAAGGGCGACCGCGCCCGCATGGAGTTCACGGGCGTGACGTTCGCAGGCGCGGGGCAGAATCTCGACACGGGCGCGAAAGTCGTGCACGTTGGCAAAAATACCAGTTCGTACATGAACACGCGCTCCATCAGCAAGAGCGGCGGCATCAGCACGTTTCGCTCCAGCGTGGTGGTGGAGAAGAGCGCCAAGCAGGCCAAGAGCGCGGTATCCTGTCAGTCGCTGATGCTCGACAGCGAGAGCCGCTCGGACACGATTCCCGCGATGGACATCCGCACGCGCGATGCCGCCATCGGGCATGAGGCGAAAATCGGCAGCATCAGCAACGACGCGGTGTTCTACCTGATGAGCCGCGGCATGAGCGAAGAGGACGCGCGCGCGCTGATTGTCAGCGGCTTTGCGGACAACGTGTCCAAGGAACTGCCGGTGGAATACGCGGTGGAGATGAACAACCTCATCCGCCTTGAAATGAAGGGCAGCATCGGCTGAGCGGAAAGGAGCATCCATCAATGGAAAAAATGACCATCAATCAGCTGCCCAGCCGGACGTGGAATCGTCTGGGCGTGAATGAAGCAACGATTGACTGGAACGAAAGCGCGACGGTCGTGCTGCCGGAAGAATCCGCAGAAAAGGCGGATATGCTGATTGCATCGGACGCGGCGTATGCCCGCAAGCGCGTGACCGTTCAGGCGGAAAAGGGCGCGAAAAAGTCGCTTTTCCAGATCCTTCGCACGGCGGGCAAGCTGCATGTGCAGACGGAGCTGACCGCCGAGGACGGCGCGGAAATTGAGCTGATTCAGCTGGTCGCGCCGGGCGAAAACGCGCTGGTGTATGATGAAGTCATCGGGCACTGCCACGGCAGCGGGCGGATTGTGCTGCGGCAAGTGACGCTGGGTCACGGCGATGTGTACGCGCAGACGGGCATCGGGCTGGACGGCGAGAACGCGTCGTTTGCGGCGGATATCGGCTATCTGATGCGGAAAAATCAGACGCTGGACATGAACCTTGTCGTCAACCACTGGGGGAAAAAGACGAAGTGCGAAATCAACTTATCCGGCGCGCTGAATGACGCGGCGAAGAAGATTTTCCGCGGCACGATTGACTTCAAGCGCGGGTCGTCCGGGTCGATCGGCAGCGAACAGGAAACGGTGCTGATGCTGGGCGAGGACGCGGTGAACAAGACCGTGCCGGTCATCCTCTGCGCGGAGGAGGACGTCGAGGGTACGCACGGCGCAACCATCGGCGAAATGGACGACGACACGCGCTTCTACTTCGGCAGCCGCGGCATCGACCGCGAAACGGCGGAAAAGCTGCTTTCGCGCGCGGCGATTGCCCGCGTAGCGCAGCAGGTGAAAAGCGAAACGGCGCGCGCGGCGATACTGAACGAACTGGATGGGGAAATGGATGAAAACGACGGATTACAGGCGTGATTTTCCGCTGCTGATGCAGGAAACAGCGGCGTATCTGGACAACGCGGCGACGGCGCAGCGCCCGCAGTGCGTGCTGGACGCGGAAAAAACGTTCTATGAGACGCAGAACGCGAATCCCCTGCGCGGGCTGTATCCGCTGAGCATCGCGGCGACGGAGGCGGTGGAGGAAGCGCGCGTGGCGGTTCGCGACTTCCTGCACGCCAAGAGCAGTCAGGAGATTATCTTCACGCGCAACACGACCGAGGCGCTGAACCTCGTGGCGTACAGCTATGGGCTGTCTCACGTCCACGCGGGCGACGAGGTGGTGGTGTCCATCCTGGAGCATCACAGCAACCTGCTGCCGTGGCAGATGGTGTGCCGGCAGACGGGCGCGACGCTCAAATTCATCGACTGCGAGATGGATGGACGGCTTGACCTGAACAAGGTATCGGAAATCATCACCGAGAAGACGAAAATCGTTGCCGTGACGCACGTTTCCAACGTCATCGGGCGCGTCAATCCGATTCGCGAAATCGCGGATATGGCGCACCGCGTCGGCGCGGTCATCGTGGTGGACGGCGCGCAGTCCACGCCGCATATCCCGGTGGATGTGCAGGCGCTGGACGCGGATTTCCTTGCGTTTTCGGGGCATAAGGTGTTCGGCCCGATGGGCATCGGCGCGCTGTACGGCAAACGCAGGCTGCTGGAAAAGATGCCGCCCTTCCTCTCCGGCGGGGAGATGATCGAGTCCGTCACGCGCACCGGGGCGACGTATGCCGAGCTGCCCTACAAGTTTGAGGCGGGCACGGGCAATGCCGCCGGCGCGGTCGGGCTGCACGCGGCGATTCGCTATATGCAGTCCGTCGGCTTTGACACCATGCACGAGCGCGAAACGGCGCTGGTTGCCCGCATGATGGCGGGGATGGCGGACATGCCGTTCATCCATGTGCTGGGGTCGGAAATTCCTGAGGAACACAGCGGCATTGTCACGTTCACGGTCGATGGCGTGCATCCGCATGACGTGAGCGAAATCCTCGCGGCGGACGGCGTGTGCATCCGCGCGGGGCATCACTGCGCACAGCCGCTGCTCAAGCACCTCGGCTATTCCTCGACGGTTCGGGCAAGCTGCGCGTTCTACAACACGCCGGACGAGGTGGATCGGCTGCTGGACAGCCTGAAAACAATCAGGGAGCGAATGGGCTATGGAAAACAGGAGCTTTTATAACGAAATTCTGACGGAACACAACATCCACCCGGAGTTCAAGCACGACCTGCCGGACGCGAACATCGAGCTGGAAGGCGTCAACCCCAGCTGCGGCGACGACATCACGCTGAAGCTGAAGGTGGATGGCGACGTGATTACCGACGGCGCGTTCGTCGGCGACGGCTGCGCGATTTCGCAAGCCTCGGCGGACATTATGCTGGGCATGATTGTCGGGCGGAAGAAGGAAGAAGCGCTGCATCTGGGCGAAATCTTCCACAAGATGATTCAGGGCGAAGCGACGGCGGAGGAAATCGACGAGCTGGAAGAAGCCGGGGCGCTGAAGGATATTTCGCACATGCCCGCGCGCGTGAAGTGCGCCGTGCTGGGCTGGCGGACGCTGAAGGAAGCCATCGGGGGAGAAGAGGAATAAATAGGAAAGCACCGGACGGGGCGCAATGGCTCTGTCCGGTGCTTTTGATTTGCAGTGGGAAATCCATGTGTGTTTGAATATGAAACTGGATTTTGTTTTTTGGATAGCTTCATTACATCAAGAAAATTGACATCTTTCATTCCGCTTTTTGTTTGGGTACGAACTTCGCCGTCGCCTTATCGGAAAGGGACGAGAAGTAGTAATTTCCCTGCTTTACTTCGATGATGCTATGTTCCTGCACAAGACCGCGATAGCAGGCGCGGACTTCTGCGGCAACGAATCCTTCAAACGGCTTTTTCAGCAGAACACTGCGCTGAATGCTTCCCTCTTGCGCAATGGTTTGCAAAATCAGGTTTTTCAGATTCTTTTTCCGTTTGTATTCTGGGCGCATGGATTCTATTTGGGCAGTCAGACGATTGTCAATCTGTGTGCGAACGGAGGCCCTACCGAAAGATGGGTCGTCCCAATAGGTGTAGTGGTACTCTTCATCTACATCTTCAAGCATATTCTTGATGCCCTCTCTTGCTTCATCCCAGAGATTCACATCATGCCAGATTTCGCGGTTTTCTTCAAAAAAGTCGCTTGTCCACGAAAAGTACGCATCATAGGCACGCAAAAATACAGCCTTTGAAGAATAGGATTTTTCGACGCTATTGAAGTTCCAGCCCATAATTTCGGAGTATGCAAAACTCATCTTTTGGATATAGGAAGACGCTCTTTTGCTCCACTTTTCTTCCGCGAGTGTTTCCGCATTGAGCTGCACCTCGCTTATATCATTTTCAAAGCACCATTGACTATTTTCATCTACTTTGTCTTTAATTTGATTATAATGCGCAGACGCTTGAAAATAGCAATCTTTTGCGCAAGAAAGGCTCTTTGTTTCCCCTCCTTTGTTGGTCAGCTTATCAATTGCTTCCCAATGCTCAAACTTTTTAGAATCACGGTCAGTGAGCCACGCATTAAGCACATTGACAGCTAAAAGCACAAACAAAAAAATCCCTATGCCAAGTTGGAGTTTCTGAATGTCGTTCATCCATGATTCACCTCCTTCCAGCTTCATTATACCCCGAAAATTGGCGGTTTTCAAGGGATATTATTATGAAAAACACAGACGAGACAATATAATGAAGGAATCTGGGTTGAAAATTCTATGTGGAGCGGCTAAAATTGAGATACATGCGCATGATGATACCGACAAGATGATAGGAGGAACACCATGCGACAGCCTATTTTCGTGTGCGTCAAGAGCAGACCAGACATTGAAGCATTTGTATACCATGAAGAACCGAACGTGATTTACATCAATACCGCCTGCACCCGACCGGGCAGGGGAGAAATCCTCCGTCCGGTCGGCTTTTTGCTGCGGGATGTTTGAAAGCAAAAGAAAAGGTCAAGGCTTTTCAACCTTGACCATCCGTGGAGCATAGGAGATTCGAACTCCTGACCTCGACAATGCGAATGTCGCGCGCTACCAACTGTGCTAATGCCCCAAGCGCTTGTTCTCTTTGTGTCAGGCGGTGAAGCGCTGAGCACAGAAAGTATTATAGCATAGTTCTCGGAAAAATGCAAGGGGTTTTTTGAAATTTTTTCGGGAAAATTGCAAACTTTTTTTCAGGCGGCATTTGGGGCAGATTTCAGAATACACGTTCGCTTATTTTGCGCAAAAAACTGCTTTTCTGCCCGGCGACTCTTGTGCATATGCGCCGATTATGGTATAATGCCCATGATGAAGCAAACGGAGGAGAGAACGGATGGATGCAGAAATGCTGCGGAATGTGCTGACGATGCTGGGCACGGTGCTGGGCGCGATTTTGGTGCTGATGCTGGTGGCGAAAATCACGAGCATGGTGCATGTGGAGGCGGACGATGCGCGCGCGCCGATTGACAGCATGGAAGCGAGCGTCGTCGGCAAGCGCACGCTGGTGACGCAGGAGGACGGCGCGCCGAAAACCATCTACTATATGACCTTCCAGAAGGTGAACGGAATGCGGATGGAGCTGGAAGTGCCGGGCGAGGACTACGGCTTGGCGGCGGAAGGCGATCAGGGCGTGCTGGTCGCGCGCGGGGAAGAATTTATCGTCTTTAAGCGAATGATTTGAAATGATTGGAGCTTCCCAAACAAGTGGCGGCGCCGAAGGGGTAGAGGGGGCGAGCGGAAAGCCCCCTCCTCGCGTCCGCAGACGCGAAATCCTCTGCAATAATCGCATACTGTAAGGAGTAAAACAGAAATTATGGCATATCAGGCACTCTACCGCCAGTGGCGACCCAAAGACTTTTCCAGCATGGTGGCACAGGAGGCGGTCATCTCCACGCTGCGCAATCAGGTGATGAGCGGGCGCGTCGCCCATGCGTACCTCTTCTGCGGCAGCCGCGGCACGGGCAAGACATCCACCGCGAAAATCCTCGCGCGCGCCATCAACTGCGAGCATCCCGTGGGCGGCGACCCATGCGGGCAGTGTGAATCCTGCCGCCGCCTGCTGGCGGACGAGTCGATGGACGTGATGGAAATCGACGCGGCGAGCAACAATGGCGTCGAGGAAATCCGCAATCTGCGCGAGACGGTCAAATATCCGCCGCAGCAGGGGAAATACAAGGTCTACATCATCGACGAAGTGCACATGCTGTCCACTTCCGCGTTTAATGCTTTGCTGAAAACGCTGGAGGAGCCGCCGGCGTACGTCGTTTTCATCCTCGCGACGACCGAGCCGCAGAAGCTGCCCGCGACGATTCTCAGCCGCTGCCAGCGCTTCGACTTCGGGCGGATTCCGGCGCACCAAATCGCGGGGCGGCTGCGTCAGGCGGCGGAGGGCGCGAAGGCGGAAGCGTCGGAGAACGCGCTGATGCTCATCGCCCGCGCCGCAGAGGGCGGAATGCGTGACGCGCTGTCGATACTGGACATGTGCCTGGGCTATTCCAATCAGGTGACGGAAGACCTCGTGCGCAATGTGCTGGGCACGAGCGACCGCAGCTTCCTGTTCCGCTTCGCCGATGCGCTGGAAAAAGAGGACGCGTCCGCCGTCATGCGGATGATTGATGAATTGATGCGCGCCGGGCGCGAACCGATGGTGTTCGCCAAGGACGTCAGCCAGCACCTGCGCGCGCTGCTGATTGCCAAGTGCAGCCCGGACGACCTGAGCGCCCTGCTTGACCTGACGCAGGAGGACGCGCAGGAGTACGCGCAGCAGGCGGAAAAATTCACCACGACGCGGCTGATGAACATGCTGGAATTGTTTATGCGCGTGGAAACGGATTTGCGCTGGGCGTCGTCGCCGCGAATCGTACTGGAAAACGCCGCGCTGAAAAGCTGCCTGCGGACGAGCGAGGCGGATACGGCGGCGCTCAACGACCGCATCAGCGAACTGGAAAAGCAGCTGACCGCCTTGCAGGAGAAGCTGCAAAGCGGCGCGTTTGCCCCTGCGCAGCCCGCGAAAAAGGCGGCAAAGCCTGCATCCGAGCCGAAGCAGGAAGCGCCCAAACCCGCCGCGCCTGCCGTGATGACCCCGACCGGCAAGACCGACGCGGACGCGTGGAAGGAGGCCATGAACATCTTGAAGCGCTCCGACCCCGGCACGTTCGCGATGCTGACGATGGGCAAATACGCCGGGTGCGACGGCGACACCTACCGCTGGCAGGCGCCGATGGGGCAGGAACTGTACGTCGGGCTGATGAATCAGGAGAAGAAGCGCGCGGCGATTGCGTCGGCGCTGACGCAGGCGTCGGGGATGCAATGCCACTTTGAGGCCATCAGCGCGGTGAAGGAGAAAAAAGCTGACCAGAGCGACGAATCCTTCCTCGCGGCGCTGGAAACGACATTCGGCAAGGCGAACACGATGGTGCAGGAGGACGTGAAGGGGTGAGCAGCTGATTTCTGGAAGCGTATCGGAAATTGGGGAGTATCCACCCTAAAACAGCAGTCAGCCGACGTTCCTTCGGAAAAAGAGGGAGCGGGGGAGCGAAGTCAAACCGGGCAGCCAACCGCCGCTCTTTCCCTCAATAAACATGAGCGGCGGGGGGAGTCCAGAGGGGGCTGAAATCCCCGCTCTTTCACTTTTCAGCCCCCTCTGGGCGTTCTTTGGTTACTTTCTGGCGCGCCAGAAAGTAACAGAATCGCCTCCGCAGAGGCGACGGGAGCAGCAGGAGAATCCAGCCTGATAACCATCCGAAATCAGCGTGTAACAATGCGGCAAAAATCCACAAAACCAATGTAACCTCTGATGCGCCCGAATGCAGTGTCGGCTTTCTGTCAACACCGCCGGGTGCATTTTTTGACGAAATTTCATCGGTTCGGACGATTTTCACAAAAATCCTGCTGGATTCCTCAGAAAAACCACAAAATTTTTCCGGGCGGCAGGAAATAGGGGGGACATGTAGAATTAGAAAAGTCGGGCTAAATTGTAACCTCAACTTTTCCCGCCCCGAAAGGGGCATGACATGGAGGGAGTTTTGAACATGAGTGAGCAGAACCTGAAGCAGGTGCTGGCGAAAAAGCAGAGCATCCTGCAGGGAGACGCGGAACGAATCGCAAAGCAGCGCGCGGCTGGCAAGCTGACCGCCCGTGAACGGGTGGCGAAGCTGCTGGACGCCGGCTCTTTCGTGGAGACGGACGCGCTGGTATCCCGCAATGGGGATTACGCCGGGGTCGTGACCGGCAGCGGCACGGTGCAGGATCGCCCTGTGTACGTGTTCGCGCAGGATTTCACGGTGCATGGCGGCGCGATGGGGCAGATGCAGGCGCAGAAGATTGTCAAGGTGCTGGATCTGGCACAGAAGACGGGCGCGCCCGTGATTGCCCTGTGCGACAGCGCTGGTGTGCGCATTGACGAGGGCGCGGCGGCGATGAACGCCTACGCTTCCGTTTTCACCCGTCTGGCAAAGCTCAGCGGCGTGGTGCCGGTCATCGCGCTGGTGCTGGGCCCGGTGGTCGGCGGCGCGGCAATGATCGCCCAGCTGGCTGACATCACCATTGAAGCCGAAAACGTTGGTCAGCTGATGGTCTATGGCCCGCAGGTCATGAGCGCCATTTCCGGCAAGACGGTGGATGCCAAGGCGGTCGGCGGCGCGAAGGCGATGGCTGCGCAGGGCGGCGTCGCGCTGACGGCGAAGGACGAGGACGAAGCCATCTCTCTGGCGGTGCAGGTGCTGGACTATCTGCCCGGCTGCAACGCGGAGGATGCCGCGATTGTGGATACCGACGACATGAACCGCATTCTGCCCGTGCTGGACGCGGCGGACGCGGAGAGCCAGCTGGCTGCCATGGCGGACGGCGCGGCGTATGTGGAGCTTTTCAAGGACTACGGCAAGGAAATCCGCGTTGCGCTGACCCGCGTGGGCGGCCGTCCGGTCGGTCTGGTGGTTGGCAACGGCAAGGAGAACGACGGCGTGCTGACGGCGCAGTCCGCAAGCAAGGCCGCGCGCTTCATCCGCCTGTGCGACTGCTACAGCCTGCCGGTCGTGTCCCTCATCAACAGCAAGGGCGTTGCTGTCCCGGCGGTTGACGAGCAGGCGGCGACCATCAAGGCGACCACCCAGCTGCTTTACGCCTACGCGGAAGCGACGACGGCGAAGGTGTCCATTGTCACCGGCAATGCCATCGGTCAGGCGTATGTCGCCATGGGCGGCAAGAGCAATGCTGACGTCACCTACGCGTGGCCGGGCGCGGTGATTTCCGCCCTGACCCCCGAAGCGGCGGTGCAGGTGCTCTACACCGACGACCTGAAGGCGGACAAGAAGCCGGCGCTCCAGTCCCGTGCGGAATTGGAAGCGAAGTTCGCTGCGGATGTGGCGGACGGCGTGGCGGCTGCCGCGGCTGGCATGGTCGATGACGTGATTGATCCCGCCGAAACGCGCAAGTATGTCATTGCGGCGCTGGAGATGCTCTCCTCCAAGCGCGAATCCAATCCCCCGAAGAAGCACGGCAACCTGCCGCTGTGATTGAGGAAAGGATCGTGTAAAAAATGGGCTTTTTGAATAATCTGGGCTTCGGCTTGATCGTCACACTCATCGGCATGCTGACCGTTTTCTTCGGTCTGGTGCTGCTGATTGGTCTGATCAAGCTGATGGAAAATGCCACCGCGAACCTCGGCAAGGGCGGCAAGAAGGCAAAGAAGCAGGCGGAAGCGCCCGCTCCCGCGCCGGTTGCCGCGCCCGTGGTGGAGGAAGTGCCCGTGGCGGATGACAGCGAGCTGATTGCGGTCATTTCCGCCGCTGTGGCGATGATGATGGAGGATGGCAGCGCCTTCACGGTGCGCCGCGTCCGCCGCGTGCAGAATGCGCCCGCCTGGCAGAAGGCTGGCCGCGAAGAACAGGTGTACAGCCGCTTCTGATGCAGTGCTGCACCCGATACGATTTCCGGACGCATCTGAAAATCGTATCAGCATGACAACAAATTGAACGATTTTGACAGGAGGAAATCCCATCATGCGTACCTTCAATATTACGGTCAACGGTCAGACTTATGTGGTGGATGTGGAAGAAGTCGGCGGCGTGCAGACCGCTGCGCCCGTGCGCGCTGCTGCCCCTGTGGCGGCGGCTCCCGTGGCGGCGGCTCCGGCTGCTGCGCCCAAGGCTGCTGCGGCGGCTCCCGTGGCGGGCGGCGAACCCGTTAAGGCGCCCATGCCCGGCAACATCCTGGACGTGAAGGTCAAGGTTGGCGACACGGTCAAGGCGGGCACGGTGCTGTGCGTGCTGGAAGCCATGAAGATGGAAAACGAAATTCCCGCCCCCAAGGACGGCAAAGTGGCGCAGGTCGTTGTGACCAAGGGCGCGACGGTCGGCGCGGGCGACACGCTGGTCGTGCTGGCGTAATCCGACGTATTTACCGATCCCGAAGGAAAGTGAGCTGATATAATGGGAATCAATGTGGGCGAAACCCTCATGGGGCTCGTCACGACCTCGGGTATCTACCAGTATCTGACGAACCCGCTGGCGCTGATCATGGTCGCCATCGCTTGCGTACTGCTGTATCTCGCCATTGTCAAGCAATTTGAGCCGCTGCTGCTGCTGCCGATTGCCTTCGGTATGCTGCTGACCAACCTGCTGGGCAGCGACGTTTTCCACGAAGAACTCTTCGCCGGCGGCCATGCCAACTGGGCGCTGTTCGGCGGCGCGGTCATGATAGACGGCAAGGATTTTGTTGATTCCGTGGGCTACATGGTCAATGCCGCCGGTCAGATTCTGACCAGCAACAATGTCGTGCTGGGTCACTTCGTCAACGCTGTCACCATCGACGACCCGACGAAGCTGGTGCCTTTTGCTGACATACTGGCGCAGTTCGCCGCAAACGGCAACGCTGCTTCCGTCATTCTGGAGGATGCCTTCCTGAAGAATGGCGCGGTCTACACCGCCACTGGCGCGATGCTGGCGACGGCGGGCAAGACGATTTCCGCGGGTCTTCTGGACTACCTGTACCTCGGCGTGAAGCTGGGCATCTATCCGTGCCTCATCTTCATGGGCGTTGGCGCGGGCACGGACTTCGGGCCGCTGATTTCTAACCCGAAGACGCTGCTGCTGGGCGCGGCGGCGCAGCTGGGCATCTTCATGACGTTCATCTTCGCGTATGCCGTGTTCGGCTTCTCCGCTGCGGAAGCGGGCGCCATCGGCATCATTGGCGGCGCGGACGGCCCGACGGCGATTTGGCTGACCGGCAAGCTCGCCCCGCACCTCCTTGGCCCGATCGCGGTCGCGGCATACTCCTACATGGCGCTGGTGCCGGTCATTCAGCCGCCGATTATGCGCGCCCTGACCACCGAGAAGGAACGCAAGATCGTCATGGAGCAGCTCAAGCCTGCCACCAAGACGCAGAAGATTATCTTCCCCATCGTCGTTACCATTCTGGTTGCGCTGCTGCTGCCGTCCGCTGCTCCGCTGGTCGGCTGCCTGATGCTGGGCAACCTCGCGAAGGAATGCGGCGTGACCGAACGTCTGAACAAGACGATGCAGAACGAGCTGATGAATATCGTCACGATTTTCCTCGGCATCACGGTCGGCGCAACGGCGACTGCCTCTACCTTCCTGACGGTGCGCACGCTTGAAATCATCGCGATGGGCATCGTCGCGTTCGGCATGGGCACAGCGGGCGGCGTGCTGCTGGCGAAGCTGATGAACAAGCTCTCCGGCGGCAAGATCAACCCGCTGATCGGCTCTGCCGGCGTGTCCGCTGTGCCGATGGCGGCGCGTGTGTCCCAGAAGGAAGGTCAGAAGGCCAATCCCGCGAACTTCCTGCTGATGCACGCCATGGGTCCGAACGTTGCTGGCGTTATCGGCTCTGCCATCGCGGCTGGTGTGCTGCTCAGTATGTTTGGCTGATAATTGGCTGAATAAATCAGCAGTCAGATGGAAACGTATCCAACGTATCCGGTCAGGGGCAGGGGAGTGCTTCTCCGCCTCTGACCGAACTGAAGGAGGAAATTCGTCCTATGGCAAAGGTTCAAATTACGGATACCATCCTGCGCGACGGCCACCAGTCTCAGGCCGCGACCCGGATGCGTACCGATGAGATGCTGCCTGCCTGCGAAATGCTGGACAAGGTTGGCTACTACTCTCTGGAGTGCTGGGGCGGCGCGACCTACGACGCGTGCCTGCGCTTCCTGAACGAAGACCCGTGGGAGCGGCTGCGCAAGCTGCGCAAGGCGCTGCCCAACACCAAGCTGCAGATGCTGCTGCGCGGCCAGAACCTGCTGGGCTACCGTCCCTACGCGGACGACGTGGTGGATTTCTTTGTCAAGAAGGCCGTCGAAAACGGCATTGACATCATCCGCTGCTTCGACGCGCTGAACGACCTGCGCAACATGCAGACCGCCGTCAAGGCGACGAAGAAGTACGGCGGCACGGCGGAAATCGCCATGTCGTACACCGAATCCCCCGTGCACAACGAGGATTACTTCGTCAAGCTCGCCGTGGACATCCAGAAGATGGGCGCGGACGTCATCTGCATCAAGGACATGGCGAACCTGCTGCTGCCCTACAAGGCGTACAGCCTCGTCAAGCGCCTGAAGAAGGAAACCGACCTGCCCATCGTCCTGCACACGCACAACACCACCGGCACGGGCGACATGGTGCTGCTCAAGGCCATCGAAGCGGGTGTGGACGTGGTGGATACCTGCCTGTCCCCGCTGGGTTCCGGCACGTCTCAGCCGGCGACCGAATCCCTCGTCGCGACCCTGAAGGGCACGGAATACGACACGGGCTTCGACCTCGACCTGCTGGCGCAGCTGGCGGCGCACTTCCGCACGGTGGCGGATCGCCTGACCAAGGACGGCTGGCGTGACCCGGCGCGCGTGCTGGGCGTGGACGTCAAGACCCTGCAGTATCAGGTGCCGGGCGGCATGCTGTCCAACCTGATTGGCCAGCTGAAGCAGGCGAACCAGATGGACAAGTACTACGACGTGCTGGCGGAAGTGCCGCGCGTGCGCAAGGACTTCGGCTATCCGCCGCTGGTCACGCCGACCTCCCAGATTGTGGGCACGCAGGCCGTGATGAACGTGCTGGGCGGCGAGCGCTACAAGATGGTGCCGAAGGAATCCAAGGACCTGCTGGCGGGTCACTACGGTCGTCTGCCGGGCAAGGTGAACGAGGACGTGCGCAAGAAGTGCATCGGCGACACGAAGGTCATCACCCATCGCTACGCCGACGACATTCCGCCGGAACTCGACAAGCTGCGTGAGGAAATGCGCGAATGGTATCAGTGCGAGGAAGACGTGCTGTCCTACGCCATGTTCCCGAAGGTTGCGCCGAAGTTCTTCGAGTACCGCGCTGCCCAGCAGCTGAAGGTGGATTCCACCATGCTGAACAAGGCTGACAAGACGATGCCTGTCTAATAGGTAATACTATTTCCAGATTCGCCTGCGCCATCTGCTTGCGCCTTTTTCCTTCCGCCGTCCGCTCATTCCACTTAGCGTAGCGCTGCTACGCTGCGTTCCATTCGCGTTAGGCAGAAGAAAAAATTCGCGGCGCATCTTGGCGCATTCTTATCTGGAAATAGTATAATGGTCAGGGGCGAATCCGCATGGGTTTACCCCTGACCTTGTTGTGATTTTAGACAAAAAGCATCAAGTGTCAAGCTGTTCGCAGAAAATTTGCCAAAGTACATCTTGATTTTACCGCGCAAGTGGTGTATGATATAGATGCGGAGAATCGGGATTTTCCCTGAATCCGCAGTGTATTGTCCCACCAATTTAAAGAAAGAGGTAGGTTCTACATGGCAGAGCTGAATCTGAGCAAGTATGGCATTACCGGCACGACCGAGGTTGTGCACAATCCTTCTTACGATCTGCTGTTCGAAGAAGAAACCAAGTCCACCAACGAGGGCTATGAAAAGGGTCAGGTGTCCGAACTGGGCGCTGTGAACGTCATGACCGGCATTTATACCGGTCGCAGCCCCAAGGACAAGTATATCGTCATGGACGAGAACTCCAAGGACACCGTGTGGTGGACGAGCGAGGGCTACAAGAACGACAACCATCCGATGACCGAGTCCACTTGGGCGTCCGTGAAGGATCTGGCGATTAAGGAGCTGTCTAATAAGAAGCTGTACGTCGTTGATGCCTTCTGCGGCGCGAACAAGGACACCCGCATGGCTGTCCGCTTCATCGTGGAAGTGGCGTGGCAGGCGCATTTCGTCAAGAACATGTTCATCCAGCCCTCTGAAGAAGAGCTGAAGAACTTCACCCCGGACTTCGTGGTTTACAACGCGTCCAAGGCGAAGGTCGAGAACTACAAGGAGCTGGGCCTCAACTCCGAAACCTGCGTGGCGTTCAACATCACCAGCCGTGAGCAGGTCATCCTGAACACGTGGTACGGCGGCGAGATGAAGAAGGGTATGTTCTCCATGATGAACTACTACCTGCCGCTGAAGGGCATCGCGTCCATGCACTGCTCTGCCAACACCGATAAGGAAGGCAAGAACACTGCCATCTTCTTCGGTCTGTCCGGCACCGGCAAGACCACCCTGTCCACCGACCCCAAGCGTCTGCTGATCGGCGACGACGAGCACGGCTGGGACGACAACGGCGTGTTCAACTTTGAAGGCGGCTGCTACGCCAAGGTCATCAACCTCGACAAGGACTCCGAGCCGGACATCTACAACGCCATCACCCGTGATGCGCTGCTGGAGAACGTCACCCTCGACAAGGACGGCAAGATTGACTTCGCCGACAAGTCCGTGACCGAGAACACCCGCGTGTCCTACCCGATCAACCACATCAAGAACATCGTGCGCCCGGTGTCCGCCGCGCCTGCCGCGAAGAACGTCATCTTCCTGTCTGCTGATGCGTTCGGCGTGCTGCCGCCCGTGTCCATCCTGACGCCCGAACAGACCCAGTACTACTTCCTGTCCGGCTTCACCGCGAAGCTCGCCGGCACGGAACGCGGCATCACCGAGCCGACCCCCACCTTCTCTGCTTGCTTCGGTCAGGCGTTCCTCGAACTGCACCCGACCAAGTACGGCGAAGAGCTGGTCAAGAAGATGAAGGCGAACGGCGCGAAGGCGTACCTTGTCAACACCGGCTGGAACGGCACTGGCAAGCGCATCACCATCAAGGATACCCGCGGCATCATCGACGCGATTCTGTCCGGCGACATCCTGAAGGCGCCCACCAAGAAGATTCCGTACTTCGACTTTGAAGTTCCGACCGAACTGCCGGGCGTGGACTCCAAGATTCTCGACCCCCGCGACACCTACGCCGACGCTTCCGAATGGGAGAACAAGGCGAAGGATCTGGCGTCCCGCTTCGAGAAGAACTTCGTCAAGTACACCGGCAACGACGCTGGCAAGGCGCTGGTTGAAGCTGGCCCTCACGCGTAATTTGACGGTTGCGTAAATATCGAGCGGCTTGTTCTGAAAAGAGCAGGCCGCTCTTTTTGCGTGGAATGAAAAATGACGGCTCATTCCGTTGATGGAAGAGATCCGTCATTTGTTTCGTTCCGGATTATCGGTTTGATTGAGCAGATAGTCGATGCTGACGTGATAGAAATCTGCAAGCTGGATGAGAATGTGCGTCGGAATATCGTTTTCGCCGGTTTCGTATTTGCTGTAACCAGTTTGTGACATGTTGAGCATAGAGGCGACGTTGATTTGCTTCAAATCGTGGTCTTCGCGCAAATCACGCAATCGACGATACCGCATCAACATCACCTCGCGTAATATTCTATTATAACCTGAAACAGAGTATTGACAAATAACCTGAAACAGGTTACAATAGTTGCAGCGGGGTGAACCCGAAAAAGGAGGAGAAACGAATGAAACGGTTTCTGGCGGTGCTGATGCTGGTAGTCATGATGTGCGGGTGTGTCGGATTAGCGGAGGAGCAGAAATTCGACTATACCGTGCTGGAAAAGCTGGACGGGTACAGCTATGACAAGTTTGAAAAAACTTGGTCATACTATGGCGCTTATGCAAAGAAATACTCTGATGCGCGGCTTGTGATTGGAATACAAGTCGATGGTGATAAGGATTCTGTACTGGCGGTACAATTCTATGCAAAAGCCGTGGACAACAAGAATGAGACATATAGTATGGTCGAAGAGGTGTCAATACTGGCGGATGACACATTGATTACTTGTAAATTGATGCCAATAGACGGAGAACAAGTAACACTTGTCTTGACATCGAATGCAGATGCACTGCAAGCTATTGCAAATGCAAAAGAAATTTCCTTTAAAGTTAAAATGAAACTTGGAAGCATTACATTGGAGCCGACCATGGAGGATCTTGCTGACTTTATTACAGTGATAAAAACTATATGTGAGTACAACATCTTGTCATATAGCACTAACTTTGGTTACGATACAGCAACAATTCAGATTTTAGAGAAAAATTTTCCGATTACCGTCGAGAAGTAAAGAGATAAGAAAAGGTTCTGCACCCACAAATGCGAGGTGCAGAACCTATTTTAATGTCTGTAATGTTTATTCGTCGTACTCCACCATACCCTGCGATTCCAAAAACATCTGCTGGGCATCGAGGTAGTCGTCCACCAGCGCGGCGAGCTTGACCGCCTGTTCGGGGTCGAGCACGTTCTTCGCCGCCAGTGATTCGACAATGTACTCAATCGCTTCGTCATCCTCGTAGTACGCGTCGCCCGCGTAGCCGTCGTCGTCCAAAACGCCCGCTTCGTGCATGTACGCCATGTCCGCGTCAATCATCTGCGGCACGAGCGCGGGAATGTCCTCCGCCAGCTCCGGGTGATCCGCCTTGCGGATGCAGCGGGTGATGAACGCGACCGCCGCTTCCTTGTCGTAACCGTGCATCATGGAAAATGAACCTCCTGTTTACACCATAACCGCCTTGAACTGCGCCAGCGTGTCCTTGAAAACGCCCAGCGCGCGGCGGATGGGTTCGGGGCTGCTCATGTCGATGCCCGCCAGCTTCAAAGCGTCAATCGGCGGCACGGAACAGCCTGCGGACAGAAACTTGCGGTAGTCGCGGACGGCGCTTTCGCCTTCGGACAGAATCTTGTCGCTGAGCGAAACCGCCGCGCACAAGCCCGTCGCGTACACATAGACGTAGTAGGAGCGATAGAAGTGCGGGATGCGCATCCACTCGTTGGCGATGTTCTCATCCACCGTGCAGACCGCGCCGTAATACTTCTGGTTTAATTCGTAGTACGCCTTGGACAGGCTCTCGCGGGTCAGCGGCTGCCCCTGCTCCGCCATCGTGTGGGCAATCAGCTCAAACTCCGCGAACATCGTCTGACGGAACACGGTCGTGCGGAACTGCTCCAGGAAGTGGTTCAGCAGGTACGCCAGCGCCTTCTTGTCGTCCGCGAACGTTTTGAGCAGGTGGCGCATCATCGTCGCCTCGTTGCAGGTGGACGCAACTTCCGCCACGAACAGGCTGTAATCGCTCTTGGGCGCGGGCTGGTTGGTGTTGGAGTAGAAGGAGTGCATGGAGTGCCCCAGCTCGTGCGCGATGGTGAACGTATCCGACAAATTGTCGTTGTGGTTCAGCAGCACATAGGGGTGCACGTCGCGCAGGTTGCCGGAGGAGAACGCGCCGGAGGACTTGCCCTTGGAGGGGTACACGTCAATCCAGCCGCCGACGCGGGCTTCGCGCAGCTTGGCCAGATAGTCCTCGCCCATGGGCTTCAGGCCTTCCAGCACAAGGTCAAACGCCTTGTCGTAGCTCAGCTCCATGTGGAAATCCTTGACCATCGGCGTGTAGAGGTCGTACATGTGCAATTCATCCAGCCGCATCAGCTCTTTGCGCAGCGCCAGATACTCATTCAGCACCGGAATCGCGGCGTGCACTTCGCTGATGAGGTTGTCGTAGACGCTCGTGGGGATTTCCAGCGGCTCCATGCGGGCATCGCGGGCGGTGGCGTAATGGCGGGCGCGCGCCTGGAACACGTCGTTCTGCACGCTGCCGTTGTACGTCGCGGCGATGGTGTTGCCGAAATTGCCGTAGGTGTTCATGATGCCGTCGAACGCCGATTTGCGGACTTCGCGGTCTTCCGAGCGGATGAACTGGGAATATGTTCCTTCGGTCAGCTCAGCGGTCGTGCCGTCGGGCATCTGCACGGGCGGGAAGGACATATCCACGTCGGTCAGCATCCCGAAGATGTGGTTCGGCGCCTGGGCGACCTGCCCCATCATGGCGAGCAGCTTCTCCTGCTCGGCGGGCAGCGTGTGCGGCTTCTGGCGAATCAGGTTGCGCAGGAACGCGTCATAATCCGCCATTGCCGGATCAGCGGCGATTTCCGCCAGCAGCGCATCATCCAGCGAGAGCAGCTCCGGCTCAAAGAAGGACATCGCGGTGGACAGCTGTACGCCCATCTGGGACGCGCGCGCACGAAGTCCCTGCGCAACCGGGTCGCCGTTGTCCGTTTCGCCGCGCAGGAACGCATAGGAGAAAACGGGTTCAGCCTGCTGATTCAAGTCGAAATACTCGCGAATGGCCTGACGGGGATTCTCGGCGACTTTGCCCTCCCACGCGGCGAACTTCTTGCCGGACGCAAGCACATCCGCCAAAGCGGCCTCCCACGCGGCATCATCAGGGTAAATGTGCGACAAGTCCCATTTGTACTGCGCGGGGATTTCCTCACGCTTGCGGAGCTTTGCAGCCATTTTAAGACCTCTTTCTGCCGGAAAAAAACCGGCGTTTCCATTCCATTTCCTAGAGTGTGTTTCTAAATTCGCCCGGCAGCATTTTCGGCATCTTTTCATGCACTTCTGCGTCTTCAAACCTCGATTTACCGCCAGTAAACCTTCGGTTTTCATCCTTGAATTGCAAGAAAATCTGCTCGAAACTGCACCGGTCTCATTTTAGAAACACACTCTATTGTACACGCATTAGCGGAAAAAAGCAAGGCGTATCAGCGGTGCTTTTTCTCGTATGTCAGCGGGCGGCAGGCGCTGGCGCGATCCGACCCGTTGGGGAAGAACGAAATCGCGCCGTCCAGCAGGGTGATCGCGCCCGTTGAGCCGCGCACAACCTGTTTTTCCAGCAGCAGGCGCAGCAGCTTTTCCGTCAGCATCGGCCCGCCGCCGCGCGTCAGGCAGTCTTTCCAGAGGGTGAAGTGGCAGCCGTCCGCCGCGCGGGAGCAGAAAAACGCCTGCGGGCTTTCCAGCACGCCGCCCTTCCGGCAGACCGGGCAGACGCAGCCGTCAATTTTCGTGCCGCGCGTGACCATCGACTGAGTGCGCTTCTTTCGCCGCCCATCGTCCGGAAACACCACGTCGGCGCGGTTATTCCGGGCGAAATTCACCAGAAACGTGGAGAATTTGCGGATGCTGTCCATGAACTTGTCCGCGTCCTGCTTCCCGTCGGTGATTTGGTCGAGCGCGAGTTCCCAGCGCCCGGTCATTTCGGGGGAGGACAGCTCCTGCGGCACAATTTGAATCAGCTGCACGCCCTTGTCGGTCGCCAGAATCGTCTTGCCCTTGCGGATGGCGTACCCGACCTGAATCAGCCGCTCGATGATGGCGGCGCGGGTCGCGGGCGTGCCGATGCCGCTGCCCTTCATCTGCCGCGCGATTTCCTCGTCGGTGGATTCACGCCCGGCGGTTTCCATCGCGGAGAGCAGGGATGCGTCGTTGTGCTGCGCCGGGGGCTTGGTCTGGTCGCTCTTGACCTCGGCGGCGCGGACGGTGCGCGTGTCGCCGGGGGCAAGCGGCGGCAGGGCGGTTTCCTCCTCCGCGTCGGCGGATTTTTTCTTCGCGCGCCCGGCTTTCGGCGGATTCGCCAGCGGCGGCACATCCCGCCAGCCGTTTTGCAGCACGACGCGCCCGTTCGTGCGGAATCGGTGCTCGCCGACCCCGGTGATGACCTTCGTCGCGTCGTATTCGCACGCGGGATAGAACGCTGTCAGCATCCGCCGGACGACCATATCGTACAGCTGCCGCTCGTCTTCGGGCAGGCTGTCCAGATTGATTCGCTTCGGCGTGGGCAAAATCGCGTGGTGGTCAGTGACCTTCGTTTCGTCAATCGTGCGCTTGCTGACGGGCAGCTTTCCATCCGGCAGCGCGCCCGGCACAAGCGCCTGATAGCTTTCCGGCAGCACCTTCATCGTCTGCACGACGCGCGGAATCATGTCCGGCGGCAGATAGCGGCTGTCCGTGCGCGGGTAGGTGAGGGCTTTGCGCGTTTCGTAGAGCGACTGGGCGAGCTTGAGCGTCTTGTCGGCGGTGAAGCCAAGCAGGCGGTTCGCGTCGCGCTGGAGGCTGGTCAGGTCGTAGAGCTGGGGCGGCAGGTCGCGGCGGCGGGTGGTTTCGGCGCTTATCACTGTGGCGGAGTGATTCTTGATTTGCGCGGCAAGGGCTTTCGCGTCGTCGATTTTGGGGATGTGCGTGTCCGGCTCCAAGCCTTCGCGGAAGTACATGCCGCGGTAGTCGCCGAAATCCGCCGTGACGGTCGCGTATTCTTCCGGCTTGAAGTCCTCAATTTCCTTCCGCCGCTTGACCAGAATCGCCAGCGTCGGGGTCTGCACGCGCCCAACGGACAGCAGCGCGTCATAGCGCAGGGTAAAAGCGCGGCTGGCGTTCATGCCCACAAGCCAATCCGCCTGTGAACGGCACTGCGCGCTGCGGTACAAGCCGTCGTAGTCGCTGCCGCTGCGGATGGCGCGGAAGCCCTCCTGAATCGCCTCATCCGTCATGGAGGAGATCCACAGGCGGTCGAAAGGCTTCTTGCAGGCCGCTTTTTCGTAGATGTAGCGGAAAATCAGCTCACCCTCGCGCCCCGCGTCGGTTGCGCAGATGAGCCGGTCGGTTTCCGGCGCGTTGATGAGATTGCGGACGACGGCAAACTGATCGCGGCTGCTGGCAATGACTTTCAAGGGGATTTCGGCGGGCAGAATCGGCAGCGTATCAAACGACCAGCGCTTGTACTTTTCATCGAGCTCGTCCGGCTCAACCAGCGTCACCAGATGCCCGACCGCCCACGTCACGACCCAGTCGCCGCCCGTCAGACAGCCGCGCCCGCTGCTCTGGCAGCCAAGCACGCGGGCAATATCGCGCCCCACGCTCGGCTTTTCCGCAATGACTACTGTACGCCCCATAGGTGAGAATCCTCCTGATGATGTATATCCGTGCCTTTTTTATGCAGAAATCCGCATGAACAAATTCCATTATACCACATTTGACGGCTTGAAGCAAGCATGGTATAATAGGAGGGAAACCTGTCGGAAGATGGTACGGAGGTCGGCTTGCATGGCGATGTTTTCCTTTGACGAGCAGGCGGCGCTGTTTGACGTAACGCCGCTGCCCAACCAGTTCATCCTTAATTATCTGCCCGAAGCGGCGGGGGACGCGGTGCGCGTGTACCTCTTCGGCTTGGTGGCGTGCTATCATCACGAGGCCATCAGCGATTTGCAGCAAATGGCGCGGGAGCTGAACATGACGGAGGATGATATTCGCGCGGCGTACCGCTACTGGGAGCGCAAGGGGCTGGTGCAGCGCGTGGCGGATAATCCGCCGCAGTACCGCTATCAGAACATCTATCAGGTGATGATGACGGGCGCACAGGCACAGATTGACCCCGCATACGAGCAATTCGCGGAAGCCATCTACGGCGTGTTCGACAACGACCGCCGGCTGCATGGCAAGGACGTCAGCCAATGCTACGAGTGGGTGGAGCAGATGCGCCTGCCGCCGGACGTGGTGATTGCCATGATGCGCCACATGGTGCAGAAGCACGGCAAGAACGTGAGCATGAAGAAAGCCGAGCAGATGGCCATGCGGCTGGCGGACGAAAAGGTGCAGACGGTGGAGGAGGCGCAGGAGATTTTCCGGCGCGATCAGACCGTTTGGAGCGGCAGCAAGAAGGTGCTGGAGAAGCTGGGCCTGCGCCGCTACCCGACCGAGCCGGAGCAGACGATGTACAGCAAGTGGCTGGTGGACTGGCAGTTCACGCCGGATGCAATCCTGCGCGCGGTGGATGAAACCATCAAGAGCAGCAACCCGTCGTTTGCGTATCTGGACGGGATTTTGAAGCGGCTGCACGAGCAGGGGAATGTGCGCACGGAGCAGGACGTGTCGGGCGATATCGAGGGCAGCCGGAAGGAAAACGAGCCTATCAAGCAATTCCTGCGCGCGCTGGGCAATTACAGCATTACCATCAACGACACGACGAAAGCGACGTACAAGAGCTTCCAGACCATGTACCCTGACCCGGTGATTCTGCTGGCGGCGCAGCAATGCGCCAAATGGGGCATGACGACGCTCCAGGACGTGATGCAGACGCTGATGGCGTGGCAGAACCGCAGCCTGCGCACGCTGCCGGAAATTGACGCGTACATGCGGCAGATTGACGAGCAGAACGAGTTCCTGATTGTGCTGTATCAGGCGATGCAGCTGGACGAAAAGACGAAGCCGAACGCCGCCGACCGTGCCCTTGTGAAGCAGTGGACGGAAGAGTGGCGGTTCGCGCAGATGTTTGTGCTGGGCTGCGCGCCGTGGGCGGCAGGGAAGAAATCACCGATGGCATACCTCAACAAGATGTTGAAAGTTTTCCGGGAAAAAGGCATCACGACGATGGAGGAGGCAAAGGCGGAGCGCGAACGCTTCGAGCAGCAGCCGAGCCAATCCACCGCACCCGCCGCGCGCGCGCCGAAGGTCGTCGGGGAGCAGCAGTACACCCAGCGCACCTACACGCCGACGCAGGATGCCATGGACGCCATGATGCAGGAGTGGGAGGAAAGCCATGCGTAAGGAAATCATGCAGGCGCTGCAGCAGGAGTACGAGCAGCAGCGCCTCAAAAATTCGCAGGAGGAAATGCGGCGGCGGCAGGAGGTTATCACCCGCTGCCCGGAGATTGGGCAGTACCTCGCCGAGCGCCAGAACCTGATTTTCGGCGGCGTGCGCGGCATCCTGAACGGCAAAGCGGCGGCGGATGACCTGCCCGCCCGCATGGACGTGATGAACAAGCGCATCGCCGATTTGCTCCGCCAAAGCGGCTTCCCGGCGGATTATCTTGACCCCGTCTACCGCTGCAAGCAGTGCCGCGACACGGGCTACGTCGGCGAGCCGATTCGCGAAATGTGCCCGTGCCTGCGCAGTGCGTTCTATGCGCGGCTGTACCGCGAGGTCGGCTTGGGCGAAAAGGCGGAGCAGTCGTTCGCCGCGTTTGACCCGAAAGTGTTCTCCGATCAGCCGCTGCCGGGCAAAAAGTACAGCCAGCGGCAATTGATGGACATGCTGCGCCACCAGTGCGAACAGTACGCCGAAAAGTACCCCAACGCCGCGACGATGGATCTGCTGCTGATGGGGCAGAGCGGTCTGGGCAAAACGTACCTGATGCACGCCATCGCGAAGCGATTGCTGGAGCGCGGTTTCAACGTGATGATGATCAGCGCCTACCGCTTCCTGGACGTCGCCCGCCGCGCGTACTTCTCCGGCAAACAGGAGGAAATGGACACGCTGATGGATACCGACGTGCTGATGATTGACGACATGGGCGTTGAACCGCTGATGGAGAACATCACCATCGTGCAGTGGTTCAACCTCATCAACGAGCGGCAGCTGCGCGGCAAAGGCACGGTCATCAGCACCAATTTGAACGTGGAGGAGCTGCGCCGCCGCTACACCGAGCGCATCACATCCCGCCTGCTGGATGGAAAGCAGTGTATGCTGCTGCAATTCTTGGGCGACGACGTAAGGAGGAACAAGGCGTGATTCAGATTTATATCAGCAAGAAGAATTTCGATGCGCAGAAGGCGGAGCGCTTCTTCAAGGAGCGTCGCGTGCAGGTGCAGGTGATGGATTTGAAGAAGCACAAGCTGGGCGAGCGCGAATTGCAGACGATGGCGAAAGACGTGGGGATGCAGGGGCTTCTTGACCGCGAGGACAAGCGCGCGAAGGAGCATCCCGCGTGCTACTGCAACATTGACAGCGTGATTATGACCGCGATTCAGGAAAACCCGTGGCTGCTGAAATCTCCCATCGTCCGTAGCGGACAAAAATGCACCATCGGCTACCAGCCCGACATTTGGGAAAGCTGGCTGAAGGCGGACAAATAATCGCTTAAGCGAAGCACCAAAAGGATAAACACGCGGAAGAAGCAAGAATGTGTCACCAACTCAATCGCGAAAAGGGGTCAAGGGGCAATTGCCCCTTGCAGGGTGCAGGGACAGCGTCCCTGCTGGGGTTTGGGGCAACGCCCCAACTGTTCCTCGTCCAGCCAACTCAAAAGGAAAGTTCAAGCGGGGCAGCCTTGGTCGCAGGCAGCGAAGCGTCCCTGCGCAGTAACTTTGCGCGTCCGCAGACGCGCCCCCAAGCTGCTTTTTCCGCCAAAATTTCGTGAAGCCCCCAATAATTCCGCATTCCGAATTAAAAAACCGCCTGCCCACGCCAATCATCGCATGAGCAGGCTTTCCTTCATTCCAAATAGAGTGCGGATGCCGCCGCGACGCCCGCATCGTGCGTAATCGTCAGCAGCAGATGCCCCGGATAGCGCAATGCCGCTTCGCCGGAGAGCGCCGCCGTCGGCTGCCCCTGCGCCGTGTGCGAGATGGCAATCTCCGTCAGCGGAAAGGCAATGCCGCAGCCGAGCGCCTTGACGATGGCTTCCTTCGCCGCGTACAGCCCCGCCAGCGTGTCCGCCGCCGACGCGCCGCGGCTGCGCAGGTACGCGATTTCCTCTTTCGTCAGGATGCGCTGGAGGAAATGCGTGTTGTCAAGCTGCTGTGCCATGCGGTCGATGCCGCAGATATCCAGCCCGATGCCGCGCAGCTCAGACATAGCCCATGACCCCGCGCACAGATACGTCGCCGGACAGCACGCGCTGCAATACGCCGCTTTCGTCGCGCACCAGCAGCGCGCCCGTCTCGTCAATGTCCTCCGCCGTGCCGATGAAGTCAATCTCTGTGCCGATGACGTGTACCCGGCTGCCCAGCGTGCAGCAGTGGCGGCGGTACGCTTCCTGTATGCCGGGGAAGCCGTGCTCCTCCAGCAGCGTCATGTTGTCCTCCAGCGCCTTCAGGTAGTGCACGACAATCTCCCGGCGCACGGGCGGCTCGGCGAACTCCTCCAAGGCGGCGGCGCGGTCAGACAGCTCCGGCGGATATGCCCCGCGCAGCACGTTCAGCCCCGTGCCGACGACAACGTACTCAATCTGGTCGAGGTCAGCGCTGATTTCCAGCAAAATGCCGCACAGCTTTTTGCCGGAGAACACGAGGTCGTTGGGCCACTTAATCTGCGCGTCAATGCCCGTCACTTCGCGGACGGCGTGCGCCATTGCCATTGCGGTCGCGAGGGTAATCAGCGGCGCGTTTTTCGGCGGGAGCTTCGGCCGCAGGAGGACGCTCATCAGGATCGCCTGTCCCGCGGGGGCTGACCATGTGCGCCCCAGCCGCCCTTTGCCCGCTGTCTGGCATTCGCACAGGCACAGGCTGCCGCTCGGCGCGCCCTGCACCGCCATCTGCTTCACCAGCGTGTTGGAGGATGTGATGGTGTGCTCGTAGTGGTTGATGGCACGTCCAAGCGTCTTGGTCGTCAGCTGATTCACCCAGAAAATGGGGTCGAGGCTGTCGCCGGGGATGAGGCGGTAGCCGCGGCGGCCGGCGGCTTCAATCTGCCAGCCCTCTTCGCGCAGCTGGGCAATGCGCTTCCACACGGCGGCGCGGCTGATGCCCAGTTCCTGACTGATTTTTTCGCCGGAGACATAATCGCCGCCGGAGAGGATTGCAAGAATGTCATTCATCGGTTTCATCTCCTGAAAAGAGGTGCTTTTGTTGGAATATATGGTTTTGCCGGAGCAGGACGGAATGCGCCTGCGCGATGTACTGCGCCGCGTGATGGGCGTGAGCTACACGGCAATGAAGTCCGCCAAGTGGAACGGCGGCATCACGGTGGACGGCGTCGTGACCCCGGTGGATGCGTTTGTGCGCGCCGGACAGGTGGTGGCAATCCGCTTCCGGGAAAACGCGCCGGTGTACGCGGTCAAGCCGTATGACCTGCCGCTGACCATTGCGCATGAGGATGACTGGCTGTTCGTGATTGACAAGCCCGCCCCGCTGGCGAGCCAGTCCAGCGCCCTGCACCCGGACGACACGCTGGAAAATGCGCTGTACGCTCATTTGCGTTGTCCGACGGATTTCGTCTACCGTCCGGTGAATCGGCTGGATAAGGGCACAAGCGGGCTGATGATTGTCGCCAAGGACGCGCATATTCAGCACCGTTTGCAGGCGCTTCTGCATACGCCGGAGTTCATCCGGACGTATCAGGCGGTGGTGGAGGGCTGCCCGGATGACGACTGCGGCGTGATTGACGCGCCCATCGGCAAGGAGGACGCCGCCAGCATCCGCCGTATTGTGACCGCATCCGGCAAGCCGTCGGTGACGCACTATCGCGTGCTGAAGCGCGGAAAAACGCGCGCGCTGGTGGAATTGGTGCTTGAAACCGGGCGCACGCACCAAATCCGCGTGCATATGGCGTCCATCGGCTGCCCGGTCGTCGGGGATTTCCTCTATGGCACGGAAATTCCGCAATTGCCGGGGCGGTTCGCGCTGCACGCCAGCGCCTTGACGCTCCATCACCCGATGATGGGGGATTGGCTGTCGCTTACCTCGCCTTTGCCGGAATCGCTTGCGACACTGCTTGACTGATGGCGGATTGCAGAAAGTCCAAACCCCGCTGCCGCTGGATGGCAAGCTGCTCGTCCACCACGGAAAAATCCGGATGCGTCGGGTCGGCGACTTGCAGCGTGCGCAGCAGCTGGTCAACGCGGCTGTTGCGGCTTTCGGGGTCGTCCTCGCGGTAGCGGCGGAGAATTGTGCAGGGCGTGTGCAGCAGGAGGGAAAACGCGGCGGCGTGGAAGCTGTCCGTCAGCACCATGCTCGCGCCCGCAATCAGAGAAAGCCACTGCGCGGGGGTCACGCCCTTTGCCAGCGGATACGCGGACTGGAGGGCTGATTCCGTCCGCGGAATGACGCGCACGCCCAGACCTGTTTTCTGCCGAATCTGCTCCACCTGCGTCCAGTACGCGGGATTGTCCGCCAGGAAGAAGCACAGAATATCATTGCCCATCGGAATGTCGCCGCCGATGAGTTCCAGCCACTTTTCGCGCGGCAGGAGCATCACGGGGTCGGGCATGACGGCGGGCTTCTTGCCGATGAGGGATTGCAGGAGCGCCGCACCCTCTTCCTCCCGGACGGAGATGGCGGCGAATCCCCGTATCAATGCGGCGATTTTGCGCCCTTTCGCGCTGTCCGTCATCGTCGATACGCCCAGCGACGGCGCGTAGGCGACTTTCGGCTTCTTCGTGAAATTCAGGAAATACGCCGGATTGAGCCACGTCGGCGACCAAATCTGGTCTGACCCGCAAATCAGCGCGTCGTATGACAGCGCCTGATGCGCCAGCGCGCTCTGGTCGCGGCAGACGGGCGACAAAATCATCTGCGTCTGCCGGAACTCATCAAAGCCCTCGTTCAGCCCGCGCGCCGCGCTGCGCTTTTTCATGCCGTCCAAAATCAGGCGGGGCGAATTGCCGCTGCACAGCAGATTCTTCATCTTTTCCGTCTGCGAGGGAACATAGTCGATATGCTCCGCGTCGTACCCCAAGGAACGGACGGCGTTTTGCAGCGCCCACGCTTGAAGAATCGACCCGTAATTGTCATTGTGCAGGAAGGTCATGATGCCGATTCGTGCCATGCGCTCACCTCTATCGCGAAAGTTCGCTATCATTATAGCATACTTCTTCGCTGGAAGCAAACAAAACCGTGAAATCCGCTGGACAAGCGGCGCGAATCGGCGTACAATGGGGTGGGGATTTACGACTGCACGCTTTCCAGCCACTTCTCCAGCGTGACTTCGTCATCAAACCCCAGACCGGGACGAACCTCCTCCTGCACATCGTCCGGCAAGTCGCTCAGCGGCACGCCGAGTTCGCGCACCAGCGCCAGCGCGTCGCCGTAACGGTTGCGGAAGATGCACAGCTGCCCGCTTTCGTCCGGCATCAGCACAACATGCTCCGGGCAGTAGAGGGCAAGCGCGCGTTCCATGCTCACCTGCGCGGGCGAAAACGACGTGATGACCCACTGGTCGTACTTCGCGGCGAGTTCGTCCTTCGTCATGCCGGCAAGTTCGGCTGGCAGGCGCTGGCGGCGCGTCATTTCGTGCCCGCAGGGGGAAAAGGTGACGCGCTGGAGCAGCTCGCACTCGGCGCTCAGGCGGGCGGAGGCGTCGGAGGCGGTCAGTGCGCCGTCCTCGGCGTCGGGCGCGGCGGCGCGGCTGGGCTTCAAGCCGAAGCAGAGCAGCAGGGCGAGCGCCGTCAGCATCAGCACCCCGCGCAGCAGGGCGGCACGGTCGACGGTTGCGCGAATGACGGAATCCTTGCGTTTTTTGTCCATGTCTATCGCTCCTTTCTGCGTTAGGATGGCAAAGCGGCGCGAAATTCATTCATCACATAAAGGAGATTTTTTTGATGATTCAGGCGGTTTTGTTTGATTTGGACGGTACGCTGACGAACACGATTGACGACATTGCCACGGCGATGAACCGTGCCTTGCGCCTGCACGGGCTGCCCGGCTGGGAGACGAAGGAATACTGCTACCTCGTCGGCAACGGCGCGAAGATTCTGGCGCAGCGGGCGGTTCGCGACCGGCAGGATTTGGCGGACGCGGTGCAGGCGGAGTATCAGGCGTACTACGAGAAGCATACGCAGGTGAAAACGCAGCCCTACGACGGTATTCCGGAGCTGCTGCACGCCTTGGCGGAGCGCGGTTTGAAGCTGGCGGTGCTCTCCAATAAGCCCGACGCGGATACGAAGAACGTCATCAGCCACTTCTTCCCGGATGTGCCGTTCAGCGTCGTGCGCGGGCAGGTGGAGGGCGTGCCGGTGAAGCCGGACAAGGCGGGCGCGCTGCTGGTGGCGGAGCAGCTCGGCATTGCCCCGGCGGATTTCCTCTATCTGGGCGACACGAAGGTGGATATGACCTGTGCGTGCAGCGCGGGCATGAACCCAGTGGGCGTGCTGTGGGGCTTCCGCACGGCGCAGGAGCTGCTGGACAATGGCGCGAAGGTGCTGATTGCCCACCCGATGGAGCTGTTGGAGAAATTCAACTTGTAACAAATGCGTAATAGTTCTTTACAATTGCGTGATTTTCTGATACAATAGCCGCAGGTACTTTGGAACATTTGGAGGGGAATGCTATGAAAAAGAGCATCGTGCGTGTGCTGGCGCTGGTGCTGATGCTGACGCTGGTCATCACAAGCAGCGCGGCAGCCTTGAAGCTGCAGAAGAACGACAAGAGCGACAATGTGCGCCGCTTGCAGCAGGCCTTGACGCAATTGGGCTACTACTCCGGCACGGTGGACGGCAGCTTCGGCAGCGGCACGAAGGCGGCGGTGAGCGCGTTCCAGCAGGCGAACAGCCTGACGGTGGACGGTATCGCCGGTTCTGCGACGATCGCTCTGCTGGAAAAGCAGACGGGCATTGACATTGACGGCAATTCGTCGTCCTCCTCTTCGACCGCGACGGGGCTGTTCAAGGGCGATTACAGCAAATTGCAGTACACGTCCAGCGGCTCGCGCGTGCGGGTATTGCAGCAGGCACTGAAGGACTTGGGCTTCACCATCTCCAAGGTGGACGGTGTGTTCGGGCAGTCCACGTTCGAGGCGGTCATGGCGTTCCAGAAGGCGACCGGGCTGACGGTGGATGGCAAGGCGGGCAAGAACACGCTCGTCAAGCTGGAAAGCTACTTCGACAGCAATGGCAACGTCACGCAGCCGATGATTACGCCCAAGCCCACCGCGGATTTGGACAACATCGCCTATGGCATCCCGACCCGCACGCTCCGCAAGGGCATGGGCGGGCAGGATGTGCTGTACACGCAGGACCGTCTGGCGGCGCTGGGCTACCTGACCGGCATCTCCGACGGGCAGTACGGCGCGGCGACGAAGGCGGCGGTTCTTGCCTTCCAGAAGAAGAACGGCTTGTCCGCTGACGGCGTGCTGGGCACAAACACCCGCAAGCGCCTCTTCTCCGAAGGCGCAATCGGCGCGAAGGAAACGTCGCAGCCCGACGGCGTGGGCGAGCGCAAGCTGACGCTGGGCATGAAGGGCGACGACGTGAAGAGCGTGCAGACGAAGCTGATTGCGCTGGGCTACCTGACGGGCAAGGCGGACGGCGTGTACGGCACGGCGACGGAAAGCGCGATTCGCCGCTTCCAGACGCGCAATGGGCTTACGTCCGACGGCATCTGCGGCGAGGACACGGTCAAGGCGCTGTACAGCAGCACCGCGATTGACGCGGGCAGCTCCGTCACGCCCTCTCCCAAGCCGGTGGATGAAAGCGCACCCACGCGCATTCTGCGCCCCGGCATGTCCGGCGACGACGTGAAGAGCGTGCAGAGCCGACTGGACAAGTTCGGCTACTACTCCGGCGCGCTGGACGGCATCTACGGCGCGGCGACGGTGGCGGCGGTTCAGGCGTTCCAAGCGCGCAACGGCTTGACGGCGGACGGCAAAGTCGGCGCGAACACGGTTAAAATCCTCTATTCGAGCAATGCGGTTGCGGCTGATCCGTCGGCTGCCACGCCCACGCCGACCCCCACGCAGTCCTTCGGCATCGTGCCCACGCGCACCCTCCGCGAAGGCTCGTCCGGCGACGACGTGAAGAGCGTGCAGAGCCGCTTGAAGGCGCTGGGCTACTACACGGGCACGGTGGATGGCAACTACGGCACGGGCACGATGGCGGCGGTTGCGTCGTTCCAGCTGCGCAACAATTTGAGCGCGGACGGTGTGGCGGGCAAGCGCACCTACAAGAAGCTGTATTCTTCGGATGCGCTTGCTGCCATCAGCACGCCGACGTCCACCCCGACCACGGGCGTGACGCGCCCGACCCGCCTGCTCTATTCCGGCTGCACGGGCGATGACGTGAAGAGCGTCCAGCAGCGCCTGAAGGATTTGGGCTACCTGACGGACAAGGTGGACGGCAAGTACGGCGCGAACACGGTCGCTGCCATGCGCGCGTTCCAGCTGCGCAACGGCTTGACCGGCTCCGGCAACGGCGATACGGCGACGTACACCATCCTCTACTCCGTCAACGCGATTACGGCGGAGGGCAAGCAGGTTGATTCCACCACGCCGACGGTGTACACCAACCTGAAAGTCGGCGCGACGGGCGACGCGGTGCTGCGCCTCCAGCAGGCGCTGAGCAACCTGCGCTATACCGTGACCATTAACGGCACTTATGACGAGACGACCCGCGCGGCGGTGCTGGCGTTCCAGAAGCGCAACGGGCTTGCCCCGGACGGCATTGCGGGCGTGAACACGCAGACGAAGCTGTACACGGGCGACTGCGTGACCGGCGATACCGCGCTGCCGGACGAAAATAAAAACGGCGGCACGGGCAACAGCGGCGCGTCCTTCGGCAATGGCCCGGCAAAGAGCCAAATTAAGCTGCAGATGTGGTACACGGAAATCAAGCCGACCATCAAGAGCGGACAGACGGTGCTGGTCTATGAGCCGAGCAGCGGTTCCTCCTTCCGTCTGCGCTTCTACTCCTTGGGTCGCCATGCGGACTCTGAGCCGCTGACGGCGCAGGATACCGCGATTATGAAGGCGGCGTGGGGCGGCAAGTTCTCGTGGGACGAGAAGCCGGTGTATGTCCTGCTGCCAAGCGGCACATGGGTGCTGGCCTCCATGCACTGTATGCCCCACCTGTCCGGCAGCATCAAGGATAACGACTTCGACGGGCATTTGTGCGTCCATTTCCCGCGCACGATGGAAGAAACCATTCGGAATGGGGACACGAAGAACGGCGTGCGCCATCAGAAGGATATCCGCAAGGCGTGGAAGGCGCTGACGGGCGAGGATATTACTTGGTAAGCGGATTTTCCGCAAAATAGGGCATCCTGCGGTCAGATGGCGAAAAAAGCTGTCTGACCGCGTTTTTTGGGGCGTGCAAAAATCCCCCGAAAGGCTTGCCAATCGGGCGGGAATATGGTAGAATGTACATGTCAAAATCGGCAAGTATCACTCGTTTTCGGATGGGCAGAAAGGAGAAGCGCGGTGGCTGCAACGCTGTCGGTGGTCGTTCCGGTATATGGGACGAAGCGGGATTTGCCCGCGTGTCTGGAGTCGCTGCGCACGCAGTCGCTGCGGGACGCGGAGTTCCTGCTGGTGGATGATGCCTCGCCGGATGGCGCGGGCGCGGTGCTGGCGGAGTATGCCCGGCGCGACAGCCGCTTTCGGGTGCTGACGCATTCGCAGAACCGCGGACTTTTCGCGGCGCGGATGACCGGCGCGGACGCGGCGACGGGCAAGTACCTCGCTTTTCTGGACAGCGACGATTTTGTGTCGGTGGATTTTTACCGTGCCGCCGTCGCGCTGGCGGAAGAAAACGACTTTGACCTCGTGATGGGCGACACGGTCTGGCAGCGCGAAAACGGCGACCGCTTCGTGCGCCCGGTTCATGCGGACTGTGTGCTGGAGGACGAGCTGCGCGGCGATGCGGTGCGGGATGCGTTCTTCCAGCAGGCGATGACGTGCTACAGCTTCCACACCATTTGGAACAAGGTGATTCGGCGCGATTTGTGGCTGCGGTGCGCACCCTACTACGCGCCGCTGGCGAAAAAGCACATTGTGATGACGGAGGACATTGCGTTTTCCGTCGTGCTGTATTTCTTTGCGCAGGGTTTCGGGCGGCACCGCGGCGACGGCGTGTTCTACTGTGAACATGCGTCTTCCTCGACGGGGGCGGCGGGAAATCCGGCAAAATTCCGCAAAAATTACGCCGATATTGCGCAGGTGTTTGCCTTTGCGGATGAATTTCTGCATCAGCAGGGGGCGAATCAAGCGCGTCAGCAGCTGCAAAAGGCGCGAAAGTGGTATGCGCGGATGTGGGCGGAGCAGACGCGGAAGGCGGCGAATCTGCCGGAAATCAGCCGCTTGACGGCGACGCTCTGCCCGGATTTTTCGCTGGATGAGGACGCGAATCTGCCGGAAATCTTCTGGTTTGACCAGCCGATGACCCCGTGGCGGGACGGGACGGAGCGCATCAAGCGCGCGATTCTGGGGCTGGACGGCATCGACTGCCCGGTGATTTCGCTGGATGTGTTCGATACGCTGATTCTGCGCCCCTTCCGCACACCGATTGACCTCTTCCACACGCTGGAAGGCAAATGGCAGCGGGCGGCGCGGCGGAACATGACCTCCTTCGCACAGGCGCGGACGGAGGCGGAAAGCTGCGCGCGCGCGTGGCTGCCCGAAACGCAAGCTGACGTGACGCTGTGGAACATTTACAGCGCCATGATGCAGAATCTGGGCGTGTCGGACGACTGCGTGGGGCAAATGACCTACAACGAGCGGGAGGCGGAGGTGCATTTCTGCCGCCCGCGCAAAACCGGCGTGCAGCTGTTCAATCTGGCGAAAGCGGCGGGAAAGCGCGTCGTGCTGACGTCGGACATGTACCTTGACGCGGACACGATTCGGCGGATGCTGGAAAAATGCGGCGTCCGCGGCTGGGACGGCTTCTTCCTCTCGAATGAGCAGAACGCGCTGAAATGGAACGGCGCGCTCTACCGGAAGCTGACGGCGCAACTGGGCGTGAAGCCGGATAACGTGCTGCACATCGGCGACAATGCGAAAATCGACGTGGAAGCCGCGAAAAAAGCGGGTTTGCGGGCGATGCTGCTGCCGCGCCCGGCGGATGTTTTCATGGATGCGGACTGCACGCAGATGGCGAATCTGGGACACGGGTGTCTGGCGGGCTTCACGACGGCGGACGCGATGCAGCCGCTGGCACTCAGGTGCGCACAAGGGCTGGCGGCAAACCGCTTCTTCGACGATGGCTATGCCCCCGCGACGGCGGATTCCGCGTTTGCGGCGTATCCGTCCCGGCTGGGGTACTACGCCGTCGGCACACACCTACTGGCGCTGGCAAAGTGGCTGCTGTGCCGCTGCCGGGCGGATGGCGTAAAGCGGCTGGTGTTCCTCGCGCGGGATGGTGCGCTGCTGCGGCAGGCAGTCGAGCTGCTGCGCACGGACGCGGATGCTGTCGAAACAGACTACATTCCCGCGTCGCGGCGGTGCTTGCTGCCCGCGCTGATGGCGAATCCGACCGACTGGGCGGCGCTGCCGGTGCGCTGGACGGTCTACACGCCTGAAAAAACGCTGAAGCTGCTGTCCTTCTGCACGCTTGACGCGCCGGAAAGCGAACTGCACCATCAGGCGGAGGCGGCGGGTTTCCCGTGGCAATCGCCGTTTCAGGAGAAAACGCGCTGGGAATCGTTTCTGCGCTTCTTCCGCGATAAACTCTACGACGGCTGCCGTCATCAGGCGGCATACAGCGCGGCACGGGCGTATTATGAGGAAAAACTGCCGGAAGGCGCGGCGTGCTTTGATATGGGGTACAGCGGGCGCTTGCAGGCGGCGCTCTGCCAGCTGACGCAGCGCGCGGTTCCGGTCTACTACGTCCATGCGGACGGGCGGAACAGCGAGCGCTTGTCCGCTGCGTATGATTTTCCTGTGCACTGCTTCTATCCGATGCCGCCCGCCATGTCCGGTGCGTTCCGCGAGTTCCTGCTGTCCTCCGACGAAGCGCCCTGCGTGGGCTTCGAGCGGCAGAATGAGCGTGTCGTCCCGGTGTACGCGCAGGAGGGGCGCAATGAAGCCGCGCATTTCCTGTCGACCTGCGTCCAGCATCACGCGCTGCAATTTGTGCGCGACTTCCACGATACCTTCGCCGGAACGGGCGTGATGCAGTCGCTTGACAATCCCGGCGTGCAGCTGGCAATGTCGCTGCCCTTCGAGGGGGCGCTGCGGCAGCTGCCAGAAGCGGACGCGGAGCTGCTGCGGAACATCCCGTTTGAGGACATGGTGTTCGCGGGAGAGAACGCGCTGGATTTGCGGACGCTGGTGCGCGACCAGTCGGCGGAGGCGGCGCTTGCGGCGCACGAGATGGGCGCGGCGGACGCACCGAGCCGCATGATTGGCTTCATCCCGGAGCAGACCGGGCTGGTGAAGCGGACGATTGGCTTCCTGCTGTTCGACCGCGAAACGTTTCGGAAGAAGCTGCGCAAGCGGATGCACCGTTCTCAAAAATAAACACGCGGGTAAATTATGCAGTTGTCACCAACTCAATCGCGAAAAAGGGAGTCCAGAGGGTCGAAGACCCTTTGGCGGGTCAAGGGCAGCGCCCTTGCGTCCCCTCAATAAACACGCGGGTAAAGTATGCAGTTGTCACCAACTCAATCGCGAGAAGGGAGTCCAGAGGGTCGAAGACCCTTTGGCGGGTCAAGGGCAGCGCCCTTGCGGAGTCCAGAGGCAGAGCCTCTGGGGTCTCCCCACGTCATAAGGAAGGAGGAAGCGGATGGCGGTTGGATTGTTTTGGAATGATCGGGTGTCGTTTGAGAAGCATGAGTGGGCAAAACGCTTCTTTTTTCTGGGAAACAATACGGGAAATCTCGTGTTTATCCGGGCGCTGAAGGACATCTTTCACCCCGTGATGATTCCGCTGTGGGATGTTACGTCGGACACGTTCCGCGACCGGGCGGACATCACCCACTACATCACGACCGAGCTGATCTGGCTGACCCCGAATCAGACGTACCCGCACGTTTGGACGATGCTGAAGCGAATCGGCGATAAACCGCTGGTTCCAATCAGCGTGGGCGTGCAGAGCATGGCGCGCAATGTGGACATCACGCTTCACCCGGACACGGTCAAGCTCCTGCGGACGATGGCGGAGCGCGCTGTGCTGGGCGTCCGCGGCGAGTACACCGCGGCGGTGCTGGAGAAGAACGGCATCGTCAACTTCCGCATTATCGGCTGCCCCAGCCTGTATCAAGGGATGAACGAGAAGTTTCGCGTGGAGAAGAAACCGTTCGACCCGAAAATGCGCGCGTGCTGCAACTTCCGCACTTTCTACGGCACGCTGTCCGACCCGGAACGGCAGTTTTTGACCTTCTGCGCGAACCGCGACCTCGGCTTTGTGGAGCAGAACGCATTCCCGCTGACGCTGGAAAACTGCTGCGGCGACGAGTACCAGTTCCGCTATTTGCAGGACTGGCTGAAGCGGCAAATGCACGTTTTCTTCCACATTGAGGATTGGCTGGCATGGGTCAGGCAGTACGACTTTTCCCTCGGCAGCCGCTTCCACGGGAACGTGATTGCCATCACGAGCGGCATTCCGGCGCTGACGATGGTGGTGGACAGCCGCATGGACGAAATGACCCGCCTGTTCCGCCTGCCGACGCTGCCGATGGAGGATTTCCGGCTGGAAAAGCCGCTGGAATACTACTACGACTTGGCGGACTATACCGATTTCAACAAGGCGTACCCGGAAAGAATGCGCGTTTTCCGCGATTTTCTTCAGCGGAACGGGCTGGCGGAGGCGGCAGGCGGATGATACACGCAGTTGGCACGGCGCTGGGCGAAATCATCCGAAATCTGCGGCGAACCGTGCGCCTGACGCTCTACGAGAACCGCTCGCGGCGGGCGGGGATGCTGCTGGGGCACTGGTGGGACTTGCTCAGCCCGCTGCTGCAAATCCTCATTTACTGGTTCGTCTTTTCCGTCGGGCTGGGAACGCAGGAAAAAAACGGCTTCCCGTATCACCTGTGGCTGATGTGCGGCATGATGCCGTGGCTGGCGCTCAACTCTGCCATTCTCGGCGCGTCCGCGTCCATCCAGCAGGCCGCGTCCATCATCCGCAACGTGCGCATTCCGCTCTCCATCATCCCGATGAAGGCGGTTGTGCGCGCGTACTACGAGCATTTGTGGACGATGGCGATTCTGCTGATTGCGCTGCTCCTTGGCGGCGTGCCGGTGACGTGGCATTATCTGGAACTGGCGTATTACCTCGCGGCTTCGTGGGTGCTGCTGATCGGCGCGGCGCTGCTGACGAGCAGCCTGACGGCGGTCTTTCGCGACTTCGGCGAGCTGCTTCAGCCGCTGATGCGCCTGCTGTTCTACGTTTCCAGCGTCGTGTGGGCGATTGACGGGCTGTCGCCGGGTTTGCAGCGCGTAATGCGGCTGAACCCGCTGGTTTACATCATCGAGGGCTACCGCAAGTGCCTGCTGTATGGCGAAGGCTTCTGGTTATCGCCGGGGCAGGGGGCGTACTTCTGGCTGGCGGCGCTGGCGCTGCTGGCGGCGGGCTGCACGCTGCATATGCGACTGCGAAACCGCTTCATCGACCAGCTGTAATCAGCGGCACTTAATAGGAAGAAATTCCGCAGAAAGGGGGCGATGCGCTTGGCGGATGTAATCGTCCGCTGCAGGGAACTGACGAAGGTCTACGACCTGTACGGCGAGGAAAAAGACCGCCTGAAAGCGCTGCTGGGGCTTCGGGCGAACGTGAAGAAATTTCCGGCGCTCCGCGGCGTGACGCAGGACTTCCACCGCGGCGAAATCGTCGGGCTGGCGGGGCTGAACGGCTCCGGCAAATCGACGCTGGCGCGTATCATCGCGGGCATCACCCAGCCGGATTTGGGGCTCTGCGAGGTCAGCGGCACGGTCAGTATGCTGGCGGCAAACATCGGCATGAATGATCAGCTGACTGGGCGCGAAAACATTGCCTATAAGTGTATGCTGATGGGCATGGAGAAGCGCGAAATCGCCCAAATCCAGCAGCAAATCATTGATTTTGCGGATGTTGGCGTGTACATCGACCAGCCCCTGCGGACGTATTCCAGCGGAATGCGCTCCCGGCTGGGATTCGCCATTTCCGCCCACATGAACCCCGAAATCCTGATTGTGGATGAGGCGCTGAGCGTGGGCGACGCGAGCTTCGCGGAGAAGTGCATGGCGCGGATGCGGCATTTCCGGGCGGAGGGCAAGACGATTTTCTTCGTCACCCACGCGCCGTGGCAGATGCTGAACTTCTGCGACCGGGTGATGTGGCTGCATCAGGGGCGCGTTGTGGGCTATGACACGGCGGAACGCATGATTCCGGCGTATGTCGCCTTCACGCGCGAGTGGACGCAGCTGGATCATCTTCAGCGCACGCAGCTGTCGCCGGATTACGAGACGTATCGGGCGCAGGTGGAAAATCAGCAGCGCGCCGTGTGGCAGCAGCGCGCAAAGGAAACGGCGCAAAAATCGCCGTAAGCAGGAGAAACTTTCCTGCGATTCAACTTTTTAGGCTCATCCCGGCGAATAAGAGGAAAGTTGCCCAGATTGCTGGAAACAGAATCGGCAGCTCATTCGTCGTATTTGCTGGAAGGCATATACCATTTCCCCAACAGATAAAAGGAGTGACGCAGACCATGAAACGACTGGTTTCTGTATTCCTGGTGCTCTGCATGATGCTCTCCTGCGTGGCATTCGGCGAGACGCTGGACGGCGCACAGGGCGAAATCATGAACGAAGTGTCGGATGTGGCGTCGGACGAGGTGCAGACGCCCGACGAACCGACGCAGGCTCCTGTGAACGAGGACGACATCGTTCTGCCGGATATGGATGACGACATCAGCATCCTGCCGTCGGACGACGTGAACGGCCCCGATCCCTACCGCGAGCTGGTGCTGCTCCAGCCGACGGACCTCATCGGCACGACGCTGTCCGAAACGAGCGTGCGCATTGGCTGGGGTTCTGTCGCCTTTGCGACGCAGTACGACGTGTACCGCAAGTTCGGCGGCGAAACCAGCTACACGCTGCTCGGCTCCGTGCCGAACAACCGCCTGTACTATGAGGATACGAACGTGACCCCCGGTCAGGCGGTGTACTACCGCGTGCGCGCGGTGAACGTGTCCTACGACGGCGAGCAGGCGAAGTATGTGTACAGCCCTGATTCGCAGACGCTGTCCTACATGACGCTTGCCAAGCCGAAGCTGCAAGACCCGCGCGGCTTGGGCGCGGATACCATCCGCCTGAACTGGTCGAGCGTCTCCGGCGCGCAGACCTACGAAGTGCAGATGTCCACCAATGCGACGAGCGGCTTCACCACCGTGCGCACTGACCTGACCGGCACGCTGTGCAACGCCACCGGCCTGAAGAAGGCGACGGGCTACTACTTCCGCGTCCGCGCGGTGCGCGTGTTCTCCTCCGGCGAAAAGTTCTACTCTGAATACTCCAACGTCGGCTGCGGCACGCCCATGGATCGCCCGGAACTGACCGTGGTGCAGAGCGGCAACAACGCCCTGTTGTCCTGGCCGGCATCCTCCGGCGCGACGGGGTACATCATCTACCGCAAGACGGGCGCGAGCGGCAGCTACACCCTGCTGGCAAAGACCGGCGCGGTGACTTCCTTCGTGGACGCGAGCATCAACTTGGGTGAAGTGTACTACTACTTCATCTACTCCATGCGCCCCGTGGGCAGCTACAACTGCTTCTCCCTCTCCAGCGAGCGCGTGTACTTCACGGCGCTTGGCTCTGTGAACCTGTGCGCGGTGCGCAACACCGGCAAGCAGGAGCAGACCATTGACTGGGATACCACCGTGCTGGGCGCGAACAAGTACTATGTGTACAGTTCCACCACCATGGACGGCCTGTACACCAAGATTGGCGAAACCGAAGGCACGACTTATGTCGCCAAGAACCTCGTCGCCGGCACGACCTACTACTACAAGGTTCGCCCGGTGCGCGTGTTCTCCAACGGCACCATTTGCTACGGCCCGTGGTCGAACGTCATGTCCCAGCCTGAATCCGGCTCGTTGACGCTGGAGGGCTTAAGCGCGGTGAACCTCTCCGCAGGGCAGGATATTTCCGGCGGCTATGTGGGCGATGTGTTCTCGTGGAGCGCGACCGTCTCCGGCGGCAGCGGCTCGTACACCTTCAAGTACAGCCTCGTCAGCCTGAGCGGCGGCAGCCCCATCGTCCTGAAGGACTTCTCCGACGGCTACACCTCGCTGCCCGCCGGTAAGACCAGCATGACGACCACCTTCACCCTCACCCTGACGGAAAATTACATCAACCTGATTAACTCCCAGAAGTACGCCATGCAGATGGAAGTTCGCGACTCCCTCGGCGCGACGACGGCGATGTACGCTGCCCCCGCGACGCTGAACGAGATGAACTTCGTTGCCCCCGCGCCGGTGAGCAAGGTCGTCAACAAGACCATCCGCGTGGGCGAAAACTTCACGCTTGACCACGGCATCTACACCGAGGCGGGCGACGTGGCGAACATCGAAATCGCCAACACCAACAGCGCGATTTCCCTGCGTGACAACGTGATTACCGGCGTCAACAACGGCTACGCGACGCTGCTGATTACCTCCAAACGCTATCCCGACATCCTGATCGTCTACAACATCACTGTCGGCTACGCGCCGCTGACGATTGCCAGCGTGCAGCCCAGCGCCTCGAAGCTGAACAACTACGAGACGCTTGCGTGGGATATTACCTTCGCGGGCGGCCGGCCGAACTACAACGTGAACTTCAAGGTCTACCGCGGCACGACGGTGGTTGTCAACAGCAACCGCACGGAAACCGCAACGGGCCGCATCTCCGTCAACTATCAGCCGACGGTGGCGGGCACCTACCTGCTGGAAGTCACCATTACCTCCGCTGATGGGCAGTCCATCACCCAGCGCTCCAGCGCGACGGTGGTGTCGAACTACACGCCTGTGACGGTTGTGCCCAGCACGACGGCGAGCGTGACAAACCGCAACCTGACGTGGACGACTGCCTACAAGGGCACGAGCAGCGTCATCCGCCGCGACTACACCTTGTTCCGCGATGGCTCCGTGGTGGCGACGGAAGTCGGCCTGAATAACCTGACGTTCAACTACACGCCCACTGTCGCGGGTTCCTACATCCTGCGCGTCATCGTGTATGAAGCCAACGGCAACAAGATTGAGGTCACTGCGCCGACCATCACGGTTACGCAGGGAGGTTCCGGCACGTCCGGTACGGGCACGGTGACGGGCGTCCGCGTGGCGCTGCGCCGCGGTGCAAGCACCAAGTACGGCATCATCCTCCGTGTGGACAAGGGCGAAACCGTCACCATTCTGGAGCGGTCCGGCAGCTGGTACTACGTCAGCTACAAGGGCACGACGGGCTGGATGATGGCGCAGTACGTCAAGGCAAACTAAACCAAAAGGTAACATAAAAGAGGGGCGCTCTGGAAAGGAGCGTCCCTTTTTGGGTGCAAAAAAGCGCAATGACGAATGCCACTGCGCCGGAAACGAGGTCAATCATTTTGATTATGAGGGGCGTCGAGAGATAAACTGTCCAATTCGCGCATGATTTCGTCAAAAACTTCATCTATCGGATGCACACGACCTGCCTTGATATCCTCTTCGGCTTGTGCCAAATGGACGTACAGGCGGCGTCTTGCCTCCTCCAGCTCTTCCTCGGTAGGCTCTTCCTCGGTCAGCTCTTCTTCAGTCAATTGTTCCGGAGTCAACTTTTCCGAATCCATGTCCTGCTCACCCCCTGATTGATTCTATGATAGCACAATTTTCCTGCCGCGTCAACGGGAAAACACCCGCATCCCGCACGTCAAAATCCACCGAAAGCATACCATTTTTCCGCTGCAATTCCCTCTTTCTTCCAGACTCGCACATCGCCCCCGCGCGACGAACGGCACCTGAAATGGTATAAACGCACGAAATTAGGACGAATATGACAGCTTGTGCGAGAATTTCGACAGTTTGTGCGAGATTGCTTGCGCCACCCGAAAAAATTGCTATAATAAAGTAGGAAAAAAGCACAGTGGGTGGTCTGTGCAAACGCGTAAGGATGGATTGACCATGAAACACGGTAATTTGGTTTCCCGAATGACTTTGGAGGAAAAGTGCGCCCTGCTTGCCGGCAAGGATGTCTGGCACACGCGCGAGATTCCGCGGCTGAATATTCCCGCCATCACGCTCTCCGACGGGCCGAGCGGCTTGCGCAAGCAGGCGGGCGAAGGCGACCATCTGGGCCTCAACGCATCGACGAAGGCGACGTGCATTCCCTCCGCCGCGACGCTGGCGTGCAGCTGGGACGACACGGTGTCCGAGGCGATGGGCGCGGTCGTCGGGCGCGACGCTGCCAATCAGGGGGTGGATGTGCTGCTTGCGCCGGGGCTGAACACGAAGCGCTCCAGCCTGTGCGGCCGCAGCTTCGAGTATTACTCCGAAGACCCGTACCTCTCCGGCAAGCTGGCGGCGGGTTTCATCCGCGGCGCGCAGAAGCAGGGCGTATCCGCCTGCGCAAAGCACTACGCGGCGAACGCGCAGGAGCTGCTGCGGATGCACTCCGACAGCGTGATGGACGAGCGGACACTGCGGGAAATGTACCTGACGAACTTCGAGATTGCCATCAAAGAGGGCAAGCCGGGCTTCGTGATGACGGCATACAACCGTGTCAACGGCGTGTACGCCAACGAAAGCCGCCATCTGCTGGGCGATATTCTGCGCGGCGAGTGGGGCTTTGACGGCGCGGTCGTGACCGACTGGGGCGGCAGCAACAGCATTGTCGAGGGCGTGCGCGAGGGCATGAATCTGGAGATGCCCGCGGCGGGCGACGACAGCCCCTGCCAGCTGGTGAAGGCGGTCAAGGACGGCACAATCGACGAGAAAATCGTCGATGAGCGCGTGGATCAGCTGCTGGATTTTGTGCTGGCAGAGCACAAGTCCGGTGAAACGTCGTTTGATGCCGCAAAGCAGCATCAGGCGGCGGAAGCGGCGGCGGAAAAGTGCCTTGTGCTGCTGAAGAACGACGAGCACCTGCTGCCGCTGAAGAAGGACGCGCGCGTGGCGGTTATCGGCGAGTTTGCGGCGCGCTCCCGCTATCAGGGCGCGGGCAGCAGCATGGTCAACGCCGCGCAGGTGGATGACACGCTGCCCATGCTGGATGAATTTTTCCCGGCGCGGGTCGGCTTCGCGCAGGGCTTTGAGCGCCTTGACGCCGCGAACGACGCGCTGGCGGATGAGGCGGTGCAGCTTGCCAAAACCGCGGATTGCGCGGTGGTGTACCTTGGTCTGCCGGAGTGCTTTGAGACGGAAGGGCTTGACCGCACGCACATGCGCCTGCCGGAGAACCAAATCGCGCTGATGAAAAAGCTGCGCGCCGTGTGCAAGAAGATGGTGGTGGTGCTCTCCTGCGGCAGCGCGGTCGAGACGGACTGGGCGCAGGACTGCGACGCGCTGCTTTACGCGGGTCTGGGCGGCGAAGCGGTGGCGCGCTCTGTGCTGCGGGCGCTGGTGGGCAAGATTACCCCCGGCGGCAAGCTGGCGGAAACGTGGTATCGTCACTATGCGGACGCGCCGGTCAGCCACTACTACCCCGGCACGGAGGCCACGAGCGAATACCGCGAAGGGCTGTACGTCGGCTATCGCTACACCGAGTCGGCGGACGTCGCACCGGCGTTTGCTTTCGGTCACGGCCTGTCCTACACGACGTTCCGCTACGACAACGTGCAGGCGGATAATGCGGGCGTGTCCTTTGACGTGACGAACACGGGCGACTGCGCGGGCGACGAGGTGGCGCAGCTGTACATCCACAAGCCGAACGCGGAGATTTTCCGCCCGGCGAAGGAACTGAAGGGCTTTCAGCGCGTGCATCTGGAGAAGGGTGAGACGAAGCGCGTCACGATTCCCTTTGACGGCTACACGTTCCGCTACTTCAACGTCCGCACGAACCGCTTCGAGGTGGAGGGCGGCGAATATGAGCTGCTGATTGGCGCATCCTGCCGCGACATCCGCCTGACGGCAAAGCACACCGCGCAGGGGACGAACGCGCCCAATCCGTATGCTCAGCTGGCGGTGCAGAGCTACCGCACGGCGCGCGTGACGGACGTGAGCGACGCGGAGTTTGCGGCGCTGCTGGGCCACGCGATTCCGCCGCATCTCTGGGACAAGACGCAGCCGCTGACGCTCAACGACACGGTGACGCAGCTCAGCTACGCCAAGAACCCGCTGGCGCGGCTGATCTACCGGATTCTCACGCGCATGAAGAACAAGGCGACTGCCGCCGGCAAGCCGGATTTGAACCTGCTGTTTATCTACAACATCCCGTTCCGCGGCATGGCGAAGATGATGAACGGCATGGTGTCGATGGCAATGGCGGAGGATATGCTGTTGATGGTCAATGGGCATTTCTTCCGCGGGTGCGGACGGCTCATCCACCACTTCTGCCACCGCCCGAAGCTGAATTTGAACCCGGATAAAAAGAAGAAGTAATTGCGGAAAGCAATTATATAAAATAGGAAGCAACTCACAACAAGGAAAGGAAGCATGTCCCCCATGAAACAATCCTTCTGGCAGTCCCCCCTGACGCGCTCCAGCGTCCCGAAGGACAAGGTAACAACCCCCGAAACCCTGCTCGGCTACCTGATTGGCCCGTTCGGCGCGCTGCTGTCCTCCGGCCTCTTCACCAGTTACCTTCAGGTTTATCTCGGCAAGGCGCTGGAATTGAGCAGCACCTACCTGTCCATCCTCCAGCTGGTTTCCACCTTCCTGATTGTGGCAGCGAACCTCATCGTCGGTCAGCTGATTGAACGCACGCGCACCATGGCGGGCAAGGCACGCCCGTGGCTGCTGCTCTCCGCGCTGACGCTTTCCGTCGCCAGCGTGCTGATGTTCATCATGCCCTTTGAAGGCACGGCGCGCTATGTGTGGATTGCCATTGCCTACAACCTCTACTACGCCGTCGCGTACCCGATTTACAACACCGCGAACGCGACGATGGTGCCCGTGTCCACCCGTGACAGCGAGAAGCGCAGCGTCCTGGCGTCGATGAGCAACTTCGCGGGTCTGGGCGTGATGGGCGCAGGCTCGATGGTCTTCCCGGTGCTGATGACGATGTTCCTCTCCACCACGAATGAGGCGGGCGAAACGGTTTACACCGGCTTCGGCACGCAGTGGTTCGTCATCATGCTGGCGGTCGCCATCTTCACGGCGCTGACCGTCATCCTCCAGTTCAAGTTCACCCGTGAGCGCGTGACCGAAGAGCTGATGGAAAGCAACGCGAAGGAAGAAAAGAAGCAGAGCGTCTCCATGGGTCAGCAGCTGAAGGCCGTCACCAGCGAGAAGTGGTGGTGGGTCATCATCGTGTTCTACCTGCTGTTCCAGTGGTCGGGCGCGGTGAAGAACGGCTCGATGGCGTACTTCTGCTCTGATGTGCTCGGCGCGGACTGGTACATGTCCATCCTGTCCATCCTTGGCGCGGTGCCGATGGCGATTGCGGCGGCGTTCGTGGTGCCGCTGGCGAACAAGTTCTCCAAGCAGAAGCTGACGCTGGCGGGTCTGGCGCTGGGCGTTGTTGGCGGCGTGATTGCGGGGCTGGGCGGCAATAACCTCGTGGTGGTCGGCATCGGCATCGCGCTCAAGTGCCTCGGTTCGTCTCCGGCGTGCTACCTGATTCTGGCGATGCTGGCGGACGTTATCGACCATGTGGAGTACAAGCACGGCATCCGCACCGACGGCCTGACGATGAGCATCTACTCCTCCCTGATGGTCGCGGCGACCCCCATTGGCGGCGCGATTATTCAGGCGCTCAACGGCATGCTGGATGCAGGCACGGCGGCGTCGGTCAACTACATCTGGATTGAAACGATTGCTTACGCGGTTTGCGCGGTGCTGATGATTTTCTTCGGCGTGGAGCGCAATCTGAAGGCGGAGCAGCAGGAAATTGCCAATCGCGTGTCGAAATAAGACAGTAGATTGGTGAAAAGGGCAGCGCCTGCAAGGGACGGCGGCATCCTCACCGATGCACGACCTTGCAAGCGCTGCTTTTTCTATATAGAAAGGATGAAACCAATGAAACTCTTGTCGATTGCCATTCCCTGCTATAATTCGCAGGATTATATGCGCCATGCCATCGAAACGCTGCTTGCCGGCGGCGAGGACGTGGAAATCCTCGTCGTCAACGACGGCTCAAAGGACAAAACCGCGGATATCGCGGCGGAATATCAGCAGAAGTACCCGACCATCGTTCGCGCCATCAACAAGGAGAACGGCGGTCATGGCGACGCGGTGATGACCGGCCTCAAAAACGCGACGGGGCTGTACTTCAAGGTCGTCGATTCGGACGACTGGGTGGACGAAGAGTGCCTGAAGCGCGTGCTGGCGCAATTGCGCGCGTTCACGGAACAAAAGGAAGAAATTGACATGCTGATTTGCAACTACGTCTACGACAAAGTGGGCGTGAAGCACAAGCACGTCATGCAGTACCGCCACGCCGTGCCGCAGAACCGCGTGTTCGACTGGAATGAAACGCGCTTCAAAATCGGCGAATATCTGCTGATGCACTCGGTCATCTACCGCACGGCGCTGCTGAACAAGTGCGGGCTGAACCTGCCGAAGCACACGTTCTATGTGGATGAACTCTACGTTTATCAGCCGCTGCCGATGGTAAAGAAAATGTACTATATGGATGAAGACCTGTACCACTACTTCATCGGGCGCGAAGACCAGTCCGTGCAGGAGAACGTGATGATCCGCCGCATTGATCAGGCGCTGCTGGTCAACCGGATGCTGGTGACGGAGGTGGATTTGAGCAAGGTGACGAACAAGCGCAAGCAGGCGTACATGCGGCGCTATCTGGAAATTGTGACGACGGTTTCGTCGATTCTGCTGCTCAAGAGCGGTACGGCGGAGAACAAGCAGAAGAAGGACGAGCTGTGGAAGTTCATTCGCGAAGAAAACCCGTATGTTTACAAGAAGCTGCGCCACGGGCTGATGGGGCATGTGCTGCACCTGCCCGGAAAAGGCGGGCGGCGGATTGCGCTGGCAGGGTATAAGGTGACGCGGAAAATTTATGGGTTTAACTGATTGTTAATGAGCAATGGCGGGGGAACAACCTCATCCGCCGCTGCGTGCAGACTGCAATCCACCAACGCCAAAATCAGGAAAGGAAGCAAAGCCGGTCTATCAGCGAATTGCGAATTACCTGAAAGTATCATCCACAAGGAGACTGAAAATATGAAGTATGATTATCTCGTCGTCGGCGCGGGGCTGTTCGGCGCGGCGTTCGCACAGATGGCGAAGGAAAAGGGCAAGCGCGTGCTTGTGATCGACAAGCGGAACCACATCGCGGGCAACATCTACACCGAGGACGTCGGCGGCATTGCCGTCCACCGCTACGGCGCGCACATCTTCCACACCGACGACGAGGAGGTTTGGCAGTACGCCAACCGCTTCGCCACGTTCAACCGCTTCACGAACGCGCCGCTGGCAAAATACCAAGACCGCTTGTACCACATGCCCTTCAACATGAACACGTTTTACGCCATGTGGGGCGTGACAAAGCCGAATGAGGCGCGCGAAATCATTGAGCGGCAGCGCAAGGAAATCACGGGCGAGCCGCAGAATCTGGAAGAGCAGGCGATTTCACTCGTCGGGCGCGACATCTACGAAGCCCTCGTGCGCGGATACAGCGAGAAGCAGTGGGGGCGCTCCTGCCGCGAACTGCCCGCTTTCATTATCCGCCGTCTGCCCGTGCGCTTCACCTATGACAACAACTACTTCAACGACCGCTACCAGGGCATCCCGGACGCGGGCTACACGGCGATGGTGGAAAAGATGCTGGATGGCATCGAAGTGCGGCTGAATGTCGATTTCCTCCAGCATCGGGCGGAACTGACGGAAATTGCGGACAAAATTGTCTACACCGGGCCGATTGACCAGTATTACGACCAGTGCTTCGGCGCGCTGAATTACCGTTCCCTGCGGTTTGAGACGCAGGATTTGCCGGTGCAGGACTATCAGGGCAACGCCGTCATCAACGACACGAACGCCGACGTGCCCTACACGCGCGTGATTGAGCACAAGCATTTCGCCTATGGTCAGGCGGATGTGCTGAATCTGCCGCACACGGTGGTGACATACGAATATCCGGCGGACTGGAAGCAGGGCGACGAGCCGTACTATCCGGTGAACGACGCGAAGAACGGCGCGCTGTACGAGCAGTATCGGCAGAAGGCGGCGGGGGAGCGGAACGTCATTTTCGGCGGCAGGCTGGGGCAGTACCGCTATCTGGACATGGACGACACGCTGCGCGCCGCCATCGACTGCGCCCGGAAGGAACTGGAATAAGGGGGAGGGGGGAGTAACGGTGCGGCTTGCCATCGTGGAGGACGACGACAAGGTGCGGCAGCAGCTGCAAAACTATGTGCGGCAATATTTTCAGGGACGCGAGAACGACGTGGATATCCGCCTGTTTGCCGACGGCGACGAGATTCTGGAGGACTACGCGGCGGACTATGACCTGATTTTCCTCGACATCCAAATGAAGCGCCTTGACGGCTTGGCGACGGCAGAACGCATCCGCGAGCGTGACGAGGACGTGTATCTGGTGTTCATTACGAATTTGGCGAATTATGCCATCCGCGGATACGCCGTCCACGCGCTGGACTTCATCCTCAAACCGGTGAATTTCCTCATGCTGCGGCAGGTGCTGATGAGCGTGGAGCGACTGCTTGACCAGAAGCCGAAACGCTACATCACCCTGCCGACGGACACGGGGCTGACACGCCTTGATGTGAGCCAAATAACCTACGTCGAGACGGACGGCCACGCCGTGAGCATCTACACGGAAAAGGGGGTGTATCGCCTGCGGCAGAGTATGCGCGGGATGGAGGAGCTGCTTGGCAAATACGGATTTTTCCGCTGCAACAGCTGCTATTTGGTGAATCTGCGGCATGTGGAGCGCGTGGAGAATGGCGGCGCCATCGTCGGCGGGCAGGCGCTGACCATCTCACGCCCGCGCCATAAGGCGTTTATGGAGGCACTGACGAAATATCTGGGAGGAGCGAAAGTCTAAATGGTAGCGTTCCTCGAAGTCGGATTCTTCCCGCGTATCCATACGGCGATTGCCGAATGGCTGGCGTGTATGCTCTTCATCCTGCCGCAGAAAAAGCGCTTCGGCGAAAGTAGCTGGCAGCAAATTGGCTGCTGCATCGGCTTTCTGGCGCTGCTGCTGGGGCTGAACCTGCTGAATCAGGAGCAGAGCGGGCTGACATGGATGCTGCTGATGGCGGCGTGCATGGGAACCATGCTGGCAATGATTGTCTGCTGCTGCAAGCTGAAGCTGATGAAAGCAGGCTACATTTGGGCACACGCCTTCATCACGGCGGAGTTCGCCGCGTCGCTGGAGTGGCAGATTAACTATTATCTGCTGATGGCGGATTCGGTGGATTTGTGGGGCACTTGGCTGGTGATGGCGGGGACGTACATCATCGTGTTTTCCGCGATTTATCTGCTGAACCAGAAGCACCATATCCTGCGCAGCGGCACAAGCGTCACGCGGCAGGAGCTTATCAGCGGCAGCGCGATTGCCCTTGCGTCATTCTGCCTGAGCAATTTCAACTTTGCGTTTACGAACAACGTGTTTACCGAAACGCTGGGGACAGGCATCATCTATTCCCGCACACTGGTGGATTTCGGTGGCGTCATCATGCTGTTCGCGTATGACATGGCGCGGTCGGAGCTGTACCTCAGCCACGAGCTTGAAGCGATGGAGAACCTGCTGAATCGGCAGTATGAGCAGTACCGGCAGTTCGACGCGAACAACAAGGCGATGCACCAGATTTACCACGACCTGAAGCACCAAATCGACTTCATCCGCAACGAAAAAAGCGCCAGCAAGCGCGAATCGTATCTGGCGGAGATGGAAAAAGTGGTCACGCTGCGCGACGCGGAGATGAACACGGGCAACGCGATTCTGGACACGGTTTTAACGAGCAAGAGCCTGCGCTGCGCCGAGGAAGGCATCGTGATGACGTGCTTTGCCGACGCGCACGACATGGGCTTCATCGACATGATGGATATTTGCTCCATTTTCGGCAATGCGATTGATAACGCCATCGAGTGCGTGGAGAAAATCGCCGACCAGAACATGCGGCTGATTAAGCTGACCGTGCGCACGCAGAACCGATTTCTGCTGATTCGCGTGGAGAACTGCACGGACAAGGCGATTGACCTGAACGGCGGTCAGCCCGCGACGACGAAAGAAAACAAGGAGAGCCACGGCTACGGCATCAAGAGCATCCGCAAAGCCGCGGAGAAATACGGCGGCTGCATGACGCTGGAGCAGCAGGACGGCTGGTTTATCATGACGGTGCTGATTCCGCTGGCGGAGGAAAAAAAGTGAATCAAAAAACCCGGCTGGTCAAGCGGCGCAATTCCGCTTCCAGCCG
>OLGD01000346.1_pt1 | contig 97735 bp, 82 predicted proteins | sample 1605311 | NCBI WGS metagenome assembly OLGD01 (sample SAMEA3888917, study PRJEB22519) | human gut metagenome | biome: human gut; feature: human-associated habitat; material: faeces | place: Denmark | collected 2010 | reverse complement strand
CAACCCGGCTCCGACTTCTCACGGGCGGGGAGGTCTGGAGGGCGACCGGCCCTCCTGCTCCCTCGAGCATCAAACCCTCGCAGAAGTTCAGCATATCGCCTCCGCCCCGACTGTGCACCGCAGAAGCGGGGCTCTCCCGCCTCGGTACTGTCTTCTCCAATCCGAAGAGGTCTGGAGGGCGACCGGCCCTCCAGCTCCCACGACCAACATTCACGAGCGGCAGCCTGCATATCTCCCCCGCTCCCGACCGCGCACCACAGAAGTCGGAATTTCCCGCCTCGGTACCGGCGCCTCCCATCGAAGAGGTCTGGAGGGCGACCGGCCCTCCAGCTCCCACGACCAACATTCCCGCGCGGCAGCCTGCATATCTCCCCCGCTCCCGGCCGCGCACCACAGAAGTCGGGACACTTCCACCAGGTACCGTGCTCGCCCGGCCGCCAGTTCACCGCAAACCCGACATTTTTCCGTCATTTTTCCGGAAGTAACGGAGGAATCCGTCATTTCTGCAAAAAAAACAGCGGATTCCCGTGATTCGTCCGTTGCGCCCGACCGGATCCGTCGCAATGCTGATTCCGTCAAGGTAACAACGCCGCTGCCGGTATTGACAATGCGGCTCCTGCGCCCGCGCCACTTCGACGAACTCCTCAAATGGCCGCATGGGATTTCTCTTCACGCCGGCAGCCTCGGGACACCGACGTTGCCCAGCTGAAGAAGACAGGAGAATAACCACACCACGGCGGCAGGTCGAATCCAATTGAGTTACCATGACACACGCAATCTCTTCTGAAAAAAGAGGGCCTGCAAATGATTTGAAATAATTGTACTGGTTTTTGAAAGAAAAATCAAGGATTTTAAGTCATATCTCACTATATTAATTTTGAAAAACAGGAATCAGGAGTATGGCAAAAAAGTTCACAAACCACCTCGATTCTCTCGTGGAAACGTTTGGAAAAATAGAATTGCGGAAGAAAAACTGCGACCGGAATACCGAGCGCCGGTTTCCCCCGTGTTTTCTCCACCGGAGTTGATTAGGAACCAGCAACATTTTTTTCATGAAAGGAGTGAAATCGTGAATCGAAGAACTCAGCTTTTTACCCTTGTCGAACTGCTCATTGTTATTGCGATCATCGCGATACTGGCTTCTCTGTTGCTGCCTGCATTGAATCGGGCGAAGGAAACGGCATATTCGAGCAGCTGCGTCAGCAACCTGAAACAGCTGGGCATGACCTTTCAATTTTACGCAAATGATTTCAATCAGTATGTGTTTTCACATATGAAATATGAAGGAACGGTTGTTCCCATGGCCTACGTTTTCGAAGAAAAGGGATACATTCGGGAGAGCAATCCAAAGTTTCTGCGCTGCCGGGTCATGAAGGAGACCACTTCGGTAACCAAGACATATGGAGTAATCCGCACCCAGCTCAGCGGCAGTACCTGGTATGAAAAGAAAAAGGATCAATGGGGGGATTTCGCTGTGAAAAATACCGGCAATGACTGCATCTACGCTCTGAATCGATTAAAGCAGGCCTCCCAAACTCCGTTTCTGGCAGACTCGCTGATCCCATTGCTGAACGCCAATGGGGGAATGGGTTCCTGCTATTTTGTTCTGGATAGGATTGCCGGAGGTTATGGGGGACTTTCCCTGAACCATCTGCAATCCGCCAATGTCGGATTCTTCGATGGCCATGTTGCCGGAAAAAAGGAGCGCGAACTCGTGGAAATCGGATTTACCTACCTTGTCCGCAATGGAATCGGAATCACCATAACAGAATAAGAGGGCCCGTCGATGCGTCATTTGTTCTCTGTCCTCGCTGCCGTTGTATGCGTCTCTCTGTACGCCGGGAAATTGCCGGATGCTTCGACTCTCTTTTCCGCACGAGCTCCCGGAACCGTTTTCCTCAACGGGGAACCGCTTCTGTTTGACCTGAAACAAAGTGCTCCGGCTCCCGGCCGCTGGATTCTGCGCAGCTGGCACGGTTCGATTCTGGAGAGCGGAAATATCGCAGGCGGCGAGAAGGTGTTGAAGTTGCCTCCGCTGTCGAACGGCTACTACCTTCTGGAGGCTGAAACCAGGGACGGCATTCCGTTCCCCGGAAATCGCAGTTTTGCCGTCGTTCCGGTTCCCGACATCAATCCGGATGGCTTTTTTGCTCTCGATACCGCGTTGAGCTGGAGGGCGGTTGTGGATCGCAACAATCCGAGGCAGCCGGAAAACGTCGCACCACTTCTTGCGGAACTCTGCCGCCGCGCCGGTGTGAGCATGGCCCGGGAGCGTATGCGTTGGCGCGAAGTGGAACCCCGGCCGGAGCAGTTCGACTGGAAGTCCTACCTGAAAAACGCCTCTCTTCTCGCGGATCGGGGAATTGCCGTATCCGGGATGTATCATGATGCTCCGGAATGGGCGAAGACCAATACGAAAACACTGCCGGGGGATCTGCTGGCGCTGTTTCGTTTCAATCGGCAGGTCTCGCGGGTCTTTCAAGGGAAAATGAGTGTCTGGGAGTTCTGGAATGAGCAGGATCTTGCTTTTTCGACCGAATCCGCCTGGGATTACGCCGCCGCGCTGAAAGCGGCGTATCTCGGGTTCAAGGCCGGAAACCCCGGGGTGCTCGTCGCCCCGGGAGGAATCGCCGTAACTTCTCTGAAAAATTACAATTACGTCGTGATGGAAAACGGTGCGGCTGAATATTTCGACATTTTCAACATGCACACGTATCAACCCCTCTGCGATTACCCTGCTCTGCTGCGCAACATTCACCGTTTTCGCGAAAAGTATAATCTTCTCGACCATCCGCTCTGGTTTACCGAAAGCGGCAGCCACGCCGAAGGTTCCGGACGCGAAAAAAGCTTTCTCAAGGGAATCAGGGCGCACTCCTTCGAACAGGAGTTGATTGTCGCGGAATACATTCCGAAAATGATGCTGTACATGCAGTCGCTGGGAGTCGACCGCGATTTCTGTTTTATCCTGCCTCCGTTCAACGAGCGGAGCGGAGCGAAAGATTGGGGGTTTATGCGGCGTGATTACACGGTGAAACCCGCCTATGCCGCACTGGCGAATCTGGCGTCGGGGCTGGGACATGCCAGCTTTGCGGGAACTCTGGATCCCGCCCCGGGTGTCCGCGGATTTCTTTACCGACAGCCGGACGGCTCCTGCTCTCTGGCCTGTTTCAGCATTTCGGAATTGGACCTGGAACCGAACAGTCCGGACCGGAAACTTACCGATTTGAAGAAAAGAAGCTTCCAGCTCTCCGTTCCAGACGGCAGCTACCGCTGTTACGACATATTCGGCACCCCCTCTTCCCTGACGGCAACCGGCGGGCAGCTGACCGTTTCCGCCACCCGGTTCGTCACCCGGATCGATGGACTTCCCCCCATCAGGCCGGACAAGCCGTTCGTCTCCCGCAATCAGCGCAATCAGCGTCGCGCCCGGCGAACGGAAATGGATCGCACGGTCGTCTTCCGGGTTGAACTGTCGAAGGATTTCGATCTGAGCGTAGACCGGGATTGTGCCGATGTACGCAAAAACGCCGCCGCCTTCAAGCTCCAGATTTACAACTTCTCCCCCGATGAAAAAACCGGGACGCTCACCTTCTCCGGCGGAAAAATCCTTGGAAACCCTGCAACGCTCCAACTTCCCGCCTTCGGGAAGATCGAGCTTCCTCTGAAATTCACCCCTGAATGGAACCATCAATCCCGGGGGGAACTGCGGATCGAAGGGGTTTTCAACGGTCGGAAAAGTTCTCCTCTCGTCGCACCGCTGGTGAATTTCAGCAAACTGATTTCATCCAGCAAACAAAAGCCGTTGAGCGGCAGCTCAAATCCCGCCAGCTGGCGGAGAAACTCGTCCGGAACAATGAAGATCGCTTTTGATTCCGGTGAATCCGCCATCCGTTTCGACGTCCGGTTTGCGCCGCATGTTGACCGCTGGGTCTATCCGGAATATACGCTTCAGCTGCCGCAGGAATCGCTGGAAGGCAGCAGCGGCATCGCATTTGAAATCAAAGCGGCTGCTCCGGAAAAAATTCGACAGATGCTGGTGATGGCGGTGAAAGGACCGGAACGGATTTTCGGGAAGCCTCTGTATTTGAAGGTCCAAAATCCCTCCGAGGAATGGCAGGAACGGGTCATCTGGTTCCATTCAGCCGGAATAGATCCTGCCGGGTTGAAAAAACTTCGAATCGGCTTCAACCCCACCTCCGACCATTTCGTCTACTGGCTCCGCAACATACGGATTCTCTATTCCGAAAATGGAGAACGGTAAGCTGGAACTCCCCTTCCTGAAAAAAAGAGAGCAAACTCCGGTCTCCAGCGTTCCGCCAACCCCGATGAACATCAGCACTCCGAGGCTGGCGGATCCTATCGTCACCTTTCCGTCGTTTTTTCGGAAATGACGGATTTTTCCGTTATTTCTGCGGAAAACGATGGATTCCCAGGAGCCGTCAGTTGCGGTTGAGCATCAGAATGGCGGTGCGATCGCCGGCGGCGGCGGCGGCGGAAAGCAGCTTCGCGCCCTCTTCTTCGTTTTTCTCCACGCCGCGCCCTTCCAGAAGACAGCGGCCGAGATCGCGCATCGCCTCCACGTTGCCGCGGCCGATCGCACTCCGGAACCAGTAGACCGCTCCGGCCGGATCCGCCGCAATGCCGGTTCCGTCAAGGTAACAACGCCCCAGCCGGTATTGACAGCGCGGCTCCCCCGCCCGCGCCCCTTTGGCGAACTCCTCAAATGCCCGCACGGGATCCTTTTCCACGCCGATTCCTTCGGCGTAGGCGTTGCCGAGCTTGAAGAAGGCGGGCGGATACCCCGCCTCCGCGGCACGGCGGAAACACTCCACCGCACCGCCCGGATCGTGCGGCAGATACTCCCCGGTGAGTTTGTAGTCCCCCAGCCGCAGCAGCGCCGGACGGGACCCCGCCTCCGCCGCCTCCTTCGTCAGACGGAAGGCCTGCTCCGGAGCCGGCCGCCGACCGTGCCCGTATTCCAGAATCCGGGCGTAGAGAGCCTTCGCATCGACATCCCCGAGCATCATCGCCCGCTCCACCGCATCCGCGGCGTGTTCCATCGACGGGGAGCCGCCGACACCGTCGCGGCGGCATTCGGCCAGGAGAAGCAGAGCCTTCGGCTCCGGATTCGGCTGCGCCGCATATTCTTCCAGCCGGGCACGGAGTTCCCCCGCGCAGCTTTTCCGCCGTTCACGGTCTCCCGCCAGCAGGCGCGCCAGTTCGAATTTGGCCGGAGCGAAGTTTTCACCGCAGAGTTTGCGAAGCTCCTCAAGCGCTTTTTCCGGTTCCGCCGGAATCGCCGGACGCGTCCCGGTTTCTCCCTTCTCCTCCTTTACGCCGGAGTAGAGCAACCGGGCCCGACGCATCCGCGCCTCCGGCCGTCCGGCTTCCGCCGCTTTCGTGTAGAAAGAGAATGCCTGGTTTTCACTTTGCGGCACCCCCCAGCCGCGTTCGAGACAGACCGCAAAATTATAGGTTCCCTCCGGACTGCCCAGCTCCGCCGCCCGGCGGAACCAGTAGGCCGCCAGCGTCGGATTGCGTGGACGGTTCCGCCCGAAAAAGAATTCGTTCGCCAGTTGAAGCTGAGCGGCCACCTCCCCCGCGAGGGCGCGGTCGCGCAGCGGGTCCGGCGGGAGCTCTTCCTCCGCGGCAAAAAGAGACAAAAAGAACGGCAATGCGAAGAGTCCGAACAGGAGGTTCCGGATGTTCCGCATTGCCGCCATTTTTCGGGAAAGCAGACTTATTTGGACGCCTTGAGTTCGGCGATCTCCTTCCGGAGCGCCTCCACCTTGGCGGAGAGTTTTTCGAACCGGCTCGGCAGCGTGTGGCGCGCCATGAATTCACGCTGGGATTCCGCCGGTGTGCCGAGGGCGATCGCGCCGGCCGGCAGGCTCTTGACCACGCCGCTGGTCCCGGCGACCTGCACACCGTCGCCGAGGGTGATGTGACCGTTGACGCCCGACTTGGCGGCGAGAATCACCCCGCGGCCGAGTTCCGCGCTGCCGGCGATGCCGCACTGCGCAACCAGAATCGAACTTTCGCCGATCACCACGTTGTGCGCAACCATCACCTGATTGTCGATCTTGACATTGCTCTTGATCCAGGTCTTGCCGAAACGGGCGCGATCGATGGTGGTGTTCGCGCCGATTTCGACGTCGTCGTCAATCTGGACAATGCCGGTCTGCGGCACCTTGACCAGTCCCTGCTTGGTCGGAATGAAACCGAAGCCGTCGCCGCCGATCACCACCCCCGGGTGAATCACCGCCTTGCGGCCGATCACGCAGCGGTACATCACCGTCACGTTGGGATAGAGCAGCGAACCTGCGCCGATCTTCACGTCGTGGCCGATGTAGCAGCCGGCACCGATCACCGTGCCGTCGCCGATTTCAGCGCCCGCTTCGATCACCGCGTTGGCATTGATGCTGACCCCCTGGCCGAGCTTCGCTTCGGGAGAAACCACCGCCGAAGGATGGACGCCCACCGGCCACTTCGGCGGCTCTTCCGCGAAGACGGCGATCACCTTGGCAAAGGCGTAATCGACGTTATCGCAGACGATCAGGCTGCGGTCCACCGCCGGAGCGTCGGCGAGGTCGGGGCAGACGAGCACCACGCCCGCTTTGGTACTTTCAAGCTGGTGCTGGTATTTCTTGTTGCCGATGAAAGAGAGCTGATCGCTCTGCGCATCCCGGATTCCGGATACGCTGGAGATGGTGCGGTCAGGCGAGCCGACCAGTTTGCCGTTGACCATTTCAGCGATTTTCGCGGCGGTGAGAGTGATGTGATTCATACGATGCTTCCTTCCTGAAGGTTAAGGTTTGCTGACTGGTTCCGGCGGCGGCGCCGGTTTCGGGGCGGGGGTATCGACCTTTTTGGTTCTGGTCCGGTTCAGTTCGACAAGGACCGCTTCGGTGAAGTCGGTCGCCGCCGGATAGATGAGCAGCGTCGGCTGCTCGTTCATCGTCTTGCCGGAGCTGTCGAGAACAAACGCATACCCCTCCGCCGCCGCCCGGCGGCGGATCTCCTGCTGAATCTCCGCCATGATCGCCTCGCGCTTCTGCTGTTCGACCTTGCGCAGCGAAGCACTCCCCTCGGTGGCGTAAAGTTCGATCTCCGCCTCCTTCTGCGAAACCTGGCGGGCCTTGGCGTCCGCTTTCTCGACGGCGGCTTTGCGGTCCGCCTCGGAAAGAGCCAGATTCTGGCTGTTGAGCCGCGCGGCGCGCGCCTCCTCCTTGAGGGTGCGCAGCTGATCGTTGAGCCGCATTAAATAGGTGCGGTAGACCTCCGCCTGCTGCTTGATCGCGTCTTCGGCGATCCGGCTCTTGTAATATTCGCGGAAGATCTTCTCCAGATTGACCACACCGATCCGCCCGTTTTCGGCCGCTCCGGCGACGAACGCCGAACCGAGACACAGCATCATCAGAATGTTCCGGATCCTTCGCATGAGGCGCCGCCTTTCCGCTCAGTTCGACGCGGTGTAGTTCGGGGCGTCCTTGAGCATGGTCACGTCGTGCGGATGCGCCTCGCGCAGTCCGGCGGCGGTCACCCGGACCATCCGCGCCTTCTCCTGGAACTCCTTGACCGTCCGCGCGCCGCAGTAGCCGAAGGAGTAGCGCAGCCCGCCGACAAATTGGCAGATCACATTCTTCACCGGACCGCGGAATGGCACCATCGCCTCGATTCCCTGCGGCACCAGCTTCGAATCGTCATCGACATCATCCTGGCCGTAGCGCTCGCGGCTGCCCTTGCCGGTCTTCATCGCCTCCAAACTGCCCATTCCGCGGTAGGAGACGTAGCTGCGCCCCTGGTGCAGGATCATTTCACCGTTGCTCTCGCTGGTACCGGCCAGCGCGGAACCCATCATCACGCAGTCCGCGCCGACCGCCAGCGCCTTCGCCACGTCGCCGGACTGTTTGATTCCGCCGTCGGCAATCACCGGGACATCCGCCGGAACCGTCTTCGCCACTTCGTAGACCGCCGTAACCTGCGGCACGCCGACGCCGGCCACCACCCGGGTGGTGCAGATCGAACCGGGTCCGATGCCGACCTTGATGCCGTCGGCTCCCGCATCGACCAGCGCCTTCGCCGCTTCCGCCGTCGCGATGTTGCCGGCGACGATGTCCACCCGGTTGCCGTAGCGCTTCTTGAAGAGCTTGACCGTCTCCATAACCCCTTTGGAGTGACCGTGCGCGGTGTCGAGCACCAGCACATCGACTCCGGCGTTGATCAGCGCCTCGGCACGAGCCTCGTCATAGGGACCGATGCCGGCGGCGGCACGGAGCTGGTGGTGAGAATCGCGGTTGTAGTCCGGCTCGTCCTTTTCGATCAGGGTCTTGACGTCGAGGAAGCTGTAGAGGCCGGTGAGTTTGCCCTCCTTGTCGACCATCGGCAGCTTGCCCACCTTGTTTTCGACCATGATCCGATAGGCCTCGTTCATCGAAACCGAATCGCTCGCCGTCACCGGCGTGCGGGTCATCACCTCGCTGATCCGGATGTTGTAGTTGGTGAGGAATTTGATGTCACGGCTGGTGATGATGCCGACCAGTTTGCCGGAGTCGTCAACGATCGGGAACCCGGAGAAGGAGTACTTCTTGCGACGCTTCTCCTCCATCATCTCCGCCACCGTCTGATCCGGGTGAAAAACCACCGGCGTGCGGATGATTCCATTGAGGTAATACTTGACCTTGCGCACCTCTTCGGCCTGTTTTTCGATCGAAAGATTCTTGTGGATCACGCCCAGGCCGCCGAGCTGCGCCATCGCGATCGCCATCGCGCTCTCGGTGACCGTATCCATCGCCGCGCTGACAAAGGGGATGTTCAACGTGACGTTCCGCGAGAAACGGGTCGAAACATCGGCATCGTGCGGCAGGAAATCCGCATATTGAGTCACCAGGGAAATGTCGTCGAACGTGAGTCCTTCGAAGGGGAAAGCGGCCATGAATTGATCGATATAGCGCATGATAGAATTCCTCAAAGCTGATTTTTGGGTGTTATTTTACTGTGTAATATAGCCTCTTCCGGCAAAAGGTTCAACCCGAAAAGCGGAATTTTCCGCGCTTTCTTTCACCATTTGCGCCGGTTCTGCCGGATAGACTGCGGAAATTCCCGAAAAAACCATCCACCGCTTTTGCCAAAGCGGCAAAGCGGTGGTATTGTATGGAAAAACGAATTCTTTTTCCGGAGGAAATCATGAAAACAACACTTTCCGCCCTGTTTGCCGTCGCAGCCGCGATGCTGTTTGCCGGCTGTGCCGCCGTCGACCCCGTCGACACCCCCCCCGCCCCCCAACCTCAGAATGCAACGCCCGCTCCCGCGGCGAAACCGGCGGAATCCGCCACGGTGAAGCCCGTGCCGAAGGCCGCGCCCGCCCCCGGCATCGCCGAGAAACGGGCGATCGAGTTCCAGGGGCCGGAACGCAATCCGGTGGTGGTTCTCTGCGGCTGTGCCACCGGGGAGCCGGCGAAAACGGTTTGCCGCGGCGTGATCGACCGGCTGGTCGCGGCCGGATATGTCGACGCAGCCCGTCCGCTGCCGGAAGGGTGCGCGTACGCCACGCTCTACCGTTTCCCCTGCGACCCGAAGCTGGACATCCCCGGCAACGCGGCGAAACTGCATGAATTTCTCTCCGGACTGCGCACGGAGCTTCAGAAAAAGTACACAGAAAAGTTCAAGCGCCCGGGATACGAGGTTCACTTCGACCTTTTCGCCTACGGCGCCTGCGGACTGCTCGCCCGCTACTACCTCCGTTACGGGGAACAGCCGCTCCCGGCAAACGGCATCTCCCTGCCGCTGCTGGACTGGCGCGGTGCAAAACTCATGGATAAGCTGATTCTGGTCGGTGCGCCCAACGACGGGAGCCTCGCCATCCTCTCCGAAATCGTCAGCGCCGCCCGCCCCGATCCGGCAACTGCCGGAACCCCGTTCGTCACCTCTCCCGCGGCCTACCAGATGCTGCCGGGCGTGAACGCCGGAACGGTCCACTACGCCGATGCACCCGACGGTCCGGCGCTCGACCTCCTCAATCCGGCGGTCTGGACCGCCAACCGCTGGGGGCTGGCCGATCCCGCCGTGCGGGCCGCCATCGGAGAGAAGGAGGCCGCGGACCGGCTGGACAACTGTCTGCGCCGGGCAAAGCAGTTCCGTTCCGCGATGGAAATTCCCTCTCAGCCGCCGAAGAACGTCGCCCTTTTCCTCTTCGCCGGAAATTCGGTTCCGACCGCTTCCCGGTTGCTGGTCGACCGCAAAACCGGCCGCCTTTCGGTTGCAGAATACGTTCCGGGCGACGGCCGGACCACCCTCGCCAGCGCCAGGTTCGACCGGCGCGGCAGCGACAACGGACTGCCCTTCTCGCAGTCTCCGATTTTCTGGCAGTCGGTCTCCCATCTGCCCGGAGAATATCGGGAGCTGCTCTCCTCCGACCGGCTCTGGGATGACATCCGTTACGATCTGTTGATGTTTCCGACCGACCGGCAGCGCGAAGTGTTCCATCTGAACCGGAAATGACCGGGGAGGCGCGCGTGGACAAAATTGTTCTTTCCGGTCTCCGGGCCAATCCGGTCATCGGCGTCTATCCGGCCGAACGCACCCGTCGCCAGGCGGTGGTGATCGATGTCGAAATCGGCCTCGATCTCAGCGGCGCGGCGGCGAGCGACGCCCTGGAGGACACGGTCAATTACGCCGAAATTGAAGAACGGATCCTCCATCTGGCGGAGGAGTCCCGCTTCCTGCTGATCGAACGGCTCGCCGGCGCCGTCGGGGAACTGGTCCTCGAATATCCTCCGGTGGAGCAGGTCCGGGTCCGGGTGGCGAAACCCGGCGCCGCGCGTTTCGCCCGCGCCGTCGCCGTTGAAGTTACAACCGGGCGCAACCGCCAGCCAGGAGGGGAACGATGATCGGAAAACGCGCCAAACGGCCGATCGGTCTCGATGAATTCGACGGAGGAATCTTTTCCATCTGGAACCAGAGACGAATGCTGCTGACTTCCGGGGAGTTTGCCACCGGGAAGTTCAACGCGATGCCGGTCAGCAGCGGATTTTTCGGCGAACTGTGGGGTGTCCCCTCCGCGATCGTCTTCGTCCGCCCCCAGCGCCGCACCTTCGACTTCCTCGAAGAGTACTCCACCTTCACCCTCTGCGGATTCTCCGACCGGAAGTTTCAGGAGATCATCGAGCAGCTCGGCAGCGTCTCCGGGCGCGACGTGCCGGATAAGATCACCCGCGCCGGACTCACCCCCGTGGCCGCAAAGCGGGTCGACGCCCCGATCTACCGCGAAGCCGAACTCGCCGTCGAATGCACCCGGCTCTGCCGCGGCAAGCTGGACGGCCGGAACTTCTTCCTCAAATCGCTGATCGAAGAACACTATCCCGACCGGGACTACCACAGCTTCTACATCGGCCGCATCGAGGCGGTCACCGGAACCGGCAAATACGTGAAGGAATAGCAGAAGGGAACCTGCCGGATGGAAGAAAACCTCACTCCGATGATGCGGCAGTACCGCGAGGCGAAGGCGGCGATCCCGCCGGACGCGGTGCTGCTCTTCCGGCTCGGCGACTTCTACGAGGAGTTTTTCGAAGACGCGGAACGGGTGAGTTCGGTGCTCGAACTTACCCTCACCAAGCGGCAGGGGGTGCCGATGTGCGGCTTCCCCTATCACGCGCTGGAAAATTACCTCCCCCGGCTGGTCGCGGCCGGCGTCAAGGTCGCCATCGCCGAGCAGATGGAGGATCCCAAACTGGCGCAGGGAATCGTCAAGCGGCAGGTGACCCGCATCATCACCCCGGGCACGATCATCGACAACGCGCTGCTCAATCCGACCTGTAACAACTATCTTACGGCCCTCGTCTCCGGGCGCGACCGCAGTGCACTGGCCAGCCTTGACATCAGCACCGGCGAATTCCGCGTCACCGAAACCGATTCTCCGGAGAAACTCCGGACCGAGCTAGACCGGCTCAACACCCGCGAGTGCGTCATCTCACACAAGCTAGCCGCCGAATTCCGCGCCAACGACTCCTGGCCTGAGACCCGGAACAAGATCCTGTGGACCGAACTTGATTCCGAAGAGTTCGAAACCGAGTGGTCCGAGAGCTTCCTCAAAGAACATTTTCAAGTCGCCACTCTCGACGGCTTTGGCTGCCGCGACCTGCCGCTCGCCGTCGCCGCCGCCGGCGCGGTGCTCCGTTACGCCACCGAAAATCTCCGGCAGGACGCCGCCCACATCAACCGGCTCGAATTCTATTCGCTCGACCATTCGCTCGAACTGGACTCCATCTCTCAGCGCAACCTCGAACTGGTCGAAACCATGTTCGGCTCCGGTAAAAACGGCTCCCTGCTCGGCGTGCTCGACCACACCGTCACCCCAATGGGCGGGCGGAGGTTGCGCGGCTGGGTGCTCCGGCCGCTCTGCGACCACGACGCCATCGTCGCGCGACTCGACGCGGTCGAGCAGTTCACCCTCGATCCGCTGACGCTTGCCGAACTGCGCGAAACCATCGGCGTCGTCCGCGACCTGGAGCGAATTGTGGGGCGTCTCAACGTCGGCAGCGCCGGGCCGCGCGATCTCCAGACCCTCTCGGCTTCGCTCAGCGTACTGCCGGGAGTCAAAACCTTGCTCGGCGTTTTCGCCGCTCCACTGCTCGAACAGCTCAATTCCCGGCTCGAACTCTTCCCGGAACTCACCGCCAGGATCGACGCCGCCATCGCCGACGAAACCCCGGCGCTGCTCGCCGACGGCGGGGTGATCCGTCCGGGATACTCCCCGCAGCTCGACGAGCTGCGCGCCGCCGCCACCGACGGCAAGAGCTGGCTTTCGCAGATTCAGCAGCGCGAACAGGAGCGCACCGGCATCAAATCGCTCAAGGTGAAGTTCAATTCGGTCTTCGGCTACTACATCGAGGTGAGCAAGGCCAATCTCGCCGCCGTGCCGGAGGATTACATCCGCAAGCAGACACTGGTCAACGCCGAACGGTTCATCACGCCGGAGCTCAAGGAGCTGGAGAGCAAGATCCTCGGCTCGGAGGAGAAGGCGCGCGCCCTGGAATACCAGCTCTTTCAGGAGCTGCGCGAATATGTGCTCGGATTTACCGCGAAGATTCAGAACGCCGCCGACGTGCTCGCAGAGGTTGATGCGCTCTCCTCGCTGGCTGAATGTGCACGGCTTCATCACTACTGCCGGCCGCGCATCTTCGAGGACGACCGGCTGATCATCCGCGGCGGACGCCATCCGGTGCTCGACGCGCTGCTCGGCGCGGAAAATTTCGTCCCCAACGACTGCCTGCTCGACGGCGACCGCAACCGGATGATGATCATCACCGGTCCGAACATGGCCGGCAAATCCACCTACATCCGGCAGACCGCTCTTCTGGTCATCATGGCGCAGATGGGCTCTTTCATTCCGGCGGAGTCGGCGGAGATCGGGCTGGTGGACCGCATCTTCACCCGGGTCGGGGCCGCCGACGACCTCGCCCGCGGGCAGAGCACCTTCATGGTGGAGATGGTCGAAACGGCGAACATCCTCAATCACGTCACGCCGAAAAGTCTGGTGATTCTCGACGAGATCGGCCGGGGAACCAGCACCTTCGACGGACTCTCGATCGCGTGGGCGGTGGCGGAGTTTCTGCACGACGATCCGCAGTGCCGCTGCCGGACCCAGTTCGCCACCCACTACCATGAACTCACGGAACTGGCACAGACCCGCCGCGGCGTCAACAACTACAACGTCGCGGTCAAGGAGTACGGCGACCAGATCATCTTTCTGCGCCAGATCGTCCCCGGCGCCAGCGATCGCAGCTACGGCATCCACGTCGCCAAACTTGCGGGAATTCCGGCTCCGGTCATCGAGCGCGCCAACGTGATCCTCGAACTTCTGGAAAAGGCCGCCGACGCCCCCCGTGACGCCATTGCCCAGCTGCCGCGCAATACCGTCCGCTCCCGCCGACGCAAGGGCAGGGAGGAGGAAAACGACGATATGATCCAACTCCGGCTGCTCTGACCGGGCGCCGACCGCAAACGACGGGAGAAAACCATGGCCAACATTCTGTTTACACCGGTGAAGATCAATAACATGATCGTCGCAAACCGTTTCGTGCGATCGGCAACTCACGAGGGTGTGCTCGACGGCGGCGGTCTCTGGAACAGCCGCCTCGAGGAGATCCTGACCGAACTGGCCGACGGAGAGCTCGGGCTGATCATCTCCGGTCACGCATTTGTCTCCCCCGCCGGACGGGCAGGACGCAATCAGGCTTCCGCCGCATCGGATGAATGCATCGCCCCATGGGAAAGAATCGTGGAAAAACTCCACCTGCTTCAGAGCCGGATCATCCTGCAGCTGGCCCATGCCGGAGGCTTCGCCCTCGATCCGGAAACTGCCGTCGGTCCCTCCCCTTTTGCCGCATCGCCGCGGCGTCCTCCCTGCCGGGCCTTGTCGATTGCGGAAATCGATCAGCTTACCGGGCAGTTCGTCGATGCGGCGATCCGGGCGCGGGAGGCCGGATTCGACGGTGTGCAGATCCACGCCGCCCACGGCTATCTTCTGAGCCAGTTTCTCTCCGGCCACTACAACCACCGGAGTGATGCGTACGACGGTTCGCCGGAAAACCGCGCCCGACTGCTTTGTGAAATAGTCTCGGAGATCCGGAAGGCGGTCGGGAGTTCGTTCCCGGTGCTGGTCAAGGTCAACAGCGAGGATTTCGTCGCCGACGGCTTCCAGGCGGCGGAGTGCGTCGAACTCTGCCGGAAACTCGAAGCGCTCGGCGTCGACGCGATCGAACTCTCCGGTGGAATTCCGGCCGCGCCCCCGGAACTCGGTTCGGTTCGCGCGGTCAACGACGGTCCCTTTTACGTCGACACCGCCTGCCGGGTCCGGAGCGCGGTCAGGATCCCGGTGATTCTGGTCGGCGGATTCCGGGAGTTCTTCACCTGCATGGAGACCGTAACAAGAGGAATCTGCGACATGATCGCGCTCTCGCGTCCGCTGATTCGGGAGCCGGAGCTGGTGCTGCGCTGGCACACCGGGGAGATGGCGCCCGCCGCCTGCGACCGCTGCAACGGCTGCTTCCGGCCGATCGTCGCCGGGCGCTCCTTCGGCTGCCCCCGCCGGAAGTGAACCTTCCGGCTACTTCCGGGCGGCGAGGAAGGAATCCATCCGCTCGTTGACCGGCCATTCGACATCCGCCGGGCAGCGTGAGATCTCGTGCTCCAGCCCGTCGTAGAGGGGCATGAGTTCCGCCTGGGTCATTCCGGTGGCGGCGAGGATCTTCGAATTGTCGATGATCCGGTCGAAGAGCCGGTCGTATTCGAGCTGCCACCGGGCGCCGAAGCTGTACGGGTCGGAATTCAGAATCGAAATGTACTCCTCCTTGTCCACCCAGATCGACTGGAGGTTGCAGATCTCCTTGTAGTAGTCGGCGATCTCGCCCCAGGTGCGGTGTTCGGAGGTGGAGACGGTGTAGGTTTCGCCGCGCGCCTGATCGAGGAAGAGCAGCCCGGCGATCATCCGAGCGACATCGCCGGCCCAGCTCATGGTGGCCTGCACGTTCTTTGCCTGCTCCGGCACCACCGCCGCCTTGCCGGCGCGGGCGCGGCCGACGGTGTTCGGGGCCTCCAGCGTCACGAGCTGATAGCGCATGAGCGAATAGGTGATGGCGGGGCGGATGATGGTCCAGTTCTTTCTGGAGAAACTGCGCAGGATGTTCTCGCCGCGCGCCTTGTAGATTGAATAGTCGTCGGAGTTGCGCAGCACGATGTTTTCGGAGGCGTCGATCAGCCGGGGCGAACTCTCGCGGATCGGATGCTCCTTGTTGTCGTAGATCCGGTAGCTGGAGAGATAGATGTAGTGGTCGGTGTGATCGACAAAACAGGCGAGGCGGCCGGGCAGCTCCCACGAGGAGTAGATCATGAAGTCGACGATGCCGTCGTAGCGGTTCTCCAGCAGCTTCTGCAGCACGCCCGGCTCCTTCACGTTGGCTTTCAGGTAGCTTACGCCGGGAACCGGCTCTTTCGGGTCGACCAGGGCGACTGCGTCCACCCGGTATCCCATGGAGGCCAGGCGGGGAACCAGATACTGCCCCATCGCGCCGGTTGCGCCGAGAACGAGAACTTTTTTCGGATGATCCATTTCTTCACCTCAGAAACAATTTGAACAATGCCGATTGTGTATGGCGGAAGATTCCGACTCCATTTCAAAATAATGGCGAAAGCGGTTTTCTCAAATCCATTCGGCGGCTTTTTCTGTAAAAGAGCATGCAAAGAGCCGGACGGTTTCGAAAAAGCGGAATCTTTTATGCAAATGAATCAATTCCAGCTCAAAGGTCGTTGCCGTGCGGCCCGAGGATACGCCCTCCGTCGATGGTGTAGTCCACACCGGTGATGAACGAGGCATCATCGCTGGAGAGGAAAAGGAGGAGATCCGCAACCTCTTCCCCGAGACCCGTGCGACCGATCCAGGTGTAGGGCGTGGATTTGATGCTTTCGCCGATCATGCCGGGGGAGACGCAGTTGACCGTGATGTTCTTCTTGGCCAGCTCCATCGCCATCACCTTGGTCAGCATGATGACGCCCGCCTTGGCGGCGGAGTATCCGGCGTAGCAGGGCAGACCGACCTCTCCGGCGATGGAACCGAGCTGGATGATCCGGCCATAGCCGTTCTTCAGCATCGACGGCAGGAACGCCCGGGTGACCCGGAAGGTTCCGTTGAGGTTGATGTCGATCATTCGGAGCCACTGTTCCTCGCTGGTTTCGGAGAGGAGCGACGGCAGCCAGACGCCGGCGTTGTTGACGAGGATATCCACCCTGCCGAAATCGGCCAGCACCTGTTCCGCCATCGCCTTTACGCTCTCCGAAGCCTGCACGTCGAGGGCGTAGGCGCGGGCGTTTCCACCCTTCTCCCGGAGTGTGGCGGCGACGGCTTCGGCCTTGTCCGCCGCAAGGTCGGCCAGTGCGACGGCAACACCCTCCGCACAGAGTTTTTCTGCAAGGGAGCGGCCGATTCTGCCGGCGGCACCGGTAACAACGGCAATCCGATGATCGAACTTCATGGCATGCTTCTCCTTGATGTTTGCCGGATTTTTCAGTTGCAGAAGGTTTCGATGTGCCAGGGGATGCTGGCGGCAACGGTTTTCATCGACCGGACCGAAGGCTGGGTGAAGGAGGCGCCTTCTTCGTAGCGGTCCACCGCGAAGGTGATCGAGACGCCGAGCTTCAGCCCGAGGTAGCGGTGGATCCGGCCGAACTTGCCGTTGCAGAGGTGAATGAACGGCGTCTTGAGCTCCCGATGGAGAAGCATGGTCGCGCGAACCGTTTCAGCGAACTCCTCGTCGGTGTCGGCGACGGTGACGATCTTCACCACATCGACGCCGCGCTGTTCGAAGGAGCGGAGCTGTTCAAGAATCGCTTCGGCGCTCATCGCCTTGTTTGGATGCGACGACATCACCACCTGGGCACCGAGGTCATGGATCTTGCTGATCAGCTGTTTCTGCTTTTCGATCGCTTCGGGGTTGCGGGTAATTTCATTGGGGGAGGGGTCGTAGAGGTCGCCCATCACGTCGATCATGGCGCCGCCGGCCTTTGCGGCGTCGAGCAGCAGCACCTGGCGGCTCTCGTCGTCGTTGGCGACCTTGTGGCGGTCGTTGCGGTAGAAGTAGAACATGAAGGGAAGATTTACCGCGTTGATGACCCGTTCGAGCGACTCCCGGTTGCGGAATTCCGGCAGCAGGTCGCAGAGGTCGATGGCGATGGCGTCGGCTCCGTCGAACTCGGCGCTGCGCGACTGGGCGATCAGGCTTTCCGGCGTCTGACCGGACATGATTGCTGTGATTGCGGTTGCTCTGGGATTCTGGAAAAATAACCGTCTCATTTCGATACCTCCGGATGCGACAGGTTTGATTTCGTTGCCGCGGTTTTTTCCGCTTCTGCAAATAATATACGGTTGCTTTTCCGGAACGGCAATGGCAGAAAACGGCTGTTTTATTGTATTTTTCTCTTATTTCGTTTGTAATTCCGCATGAAATCCTGTATATTTTCCCCCATGTCAAACACCGAGATACATCTGCATATGCCGGAACCGTGGATGTGGTATGAAAGCATTTTATACCCAAAAAGTTACCTTACGAACATCCACCGTCATCCCGCCTGGCAGCTGACGGCGGCACTGCTGGGGGAGTTCCGGTTCCGCATTCCGGACGGGGGGGAGGCGGTGCTCCGTCCGGGGGATTGGATTTTACTCTCTCCGGAGCTGTTGCACGATGTCGGGAGCGATTCGCCGCGGTCGCGGGCGATGCAGATTTTCTTCCGCCGGTTTCCGCCCGAGCAGCTGCCGGAAGCGGCGGAGTGGTTCAATCTGCAGCGGGGAATCTTCCGGACCGGACACGCGCCGGTGGAGGAGTTCGAGCGGATCGCCCGCGCCTTTCTGAAAAAAGGCGGTGACGACGCGCCGCTGGGGCGTTCGTGGCGGAGTGTGCTCGGGCAGGAGTTCGTCGTCACGGCGCTGTCGCACATATCGAAACAGCAGGAGCGGGGAAAGAGGATTCACCCGGAGATCGTCCGGATTCTGGAATTCATGGAGCTTCACTTTTCCGAACCGCTCGGCGTGGCGGATTTCGCCGGAAAAAGCGAGTGGTCGGAAAGCCGTTTTTCCGCGATTTTCCGGCAGGAGACGGGCAGTTCGCCGATGCAGTTCTTCAACGCGGTTCGACTGGGACGGGCACAGGGATTCCTGCTGGACGGGGCGACGGTGGAGGAGGCGTCGCGCCGAAGCGGATTCTCTTCGGTGCAGTACTTCTGCCGGGTCTTCCGGAAACACACCGGCGTTTCGCCCGGCAGCTTCCGCGCCGCACCTTTCTCCCACCCGTAACGCGGGGGAAGAAGCGCGGTCAGGAGGTGATCCGATCGTAGACTGCCTTTTCCACATCGAGTGGTTCGGCTTCGGTATGGCTGATTAGCTTGATCTTCTTCCATCTGCCGGACTGGAACCGCCAGAGGAAGATCATCGCATCGATGACGCAGACCAGCGAGACGAAGGTCCATACCACGTAGATGGAGGCACGGAACACCAGGGTGAGCAGGAGGGTTCCGGGGACCAGCAGTCCCCACGCGGTAAGGGAATTGAGCAGAAAGATCGCCACCGTGTCTCCGGCGCCGCGCATGGCGCCCATGAAGACGAATTTGATGCTGTCGCAGGCGTTGAACAGCGCCGCCGCGGCGAGGACGCCGACGCAGATGTTGCTGACCTCGGCGAAATCGACGCTGCTCTGCTGTGCGGGGGAGAAGAATTCCGCGAGGGTTCCGGGCAGAAGCATATAGACGAGGACGCCGCAGAAGGCGTAGACCGCGGAGATTCTCCAGGCGCGGTAGGCGGCCTGCTGGGCGATGCCGTGGCGTTGCCGGCCGATGTACTGGCCGACGACGATGGCGGTGGAGTCGGATAGGCCGAGCAGCGGCACAAAGTAGATGTTGTTGATGGACAGGGCGATGACGCTGGCGGCGAGCGCGGCGGGGCCGAGGTGTCCGATCAGGAAGGAGACCATGGTCCAGGCGCCGACGTCGATGAAGGTCTGAAATCCGGCCGGGGCACCGAATCGGATCAGTTTCCCGATCAGTTCGGGGCGGAACTCCCACCGTTTGCGGGTGGGGATCTTGCGCTGGTTCTGGGCGTAGAAACAGATCATGGCGGCGGCCATGATGCAGAAGCAGCAGATGCTGGTGGCGATTCCGGCGCCGAAGATGCCGAAGGCGGGCAGTCCGCACTTGCCGAAGATGAAGATATAGTCGAGAAAGATGTTGAGAAGGCATCCGGAGATGTTGATGACCGCGACCGGAATGGTTCTTCCCTGCCCGGAGAAGAAGGCGAAGCAGGGGGCGGCCATGCAGAGGAAGACGCCGCTGGGCAGGAGGCTGGAGAAGTATTCCAGTTCGCGCGAGATGAGTTCGGCGGGGTGCCCGCTGTGGAGGATGCAGAACCTTCCGATCGGCGGAATGAGGAAGGTGATGATGACGCCGGCGGCGACGGCGAGGGTCTGCCCGGCCCAGACGGCGTGGAGGACGCTGGAGCGGTCGTTGGCGCCGTGGTACTGGGCGACCAGGGCGGAGGTGTAGTTGCAGGTGGACATGAAGAAGGCGAAGAGCGTGAAGTAGAGGATTCCGGCCGGCATGGAGGCGGCGACGTCGAGCGTCGAGTTTTCCGCCAGGAACTTGCGGTCGACGAACTGCATGATGCTGTTGCTCGCGCTCATGATGACGAGCGGATAGGCGACGCGGCAGATTTCCAGATAGCCGCCATGGCCGAAGAAATTCCGGCGGCTGAAAGATTTGCGTATTCCGAAGAGCTCCATTTTCATCCCTTGTCAAAATTGAAATAGCGGGTAATATACACGCGCCGGAGCAGAAAGCAACCGGATTCCCCCGAAATTGCGGACTTTTTCCGGGGGGAGAACGATTTCAGAGAACGGCGACGCTGTCGCGTTCGATGAGCCGATATTCAACCAGAACGTTTCTCTGGTGGGGGGTGCCGTCCATCAGGTGTTCGAGCAGATTGAGGCTTTCTGCGGCGAGTTTGGGGAAGTTTTGCGCGAGCGTGGTCTGGCGCGGGCGCAGGAAGCAGGAGACCTGTTCACTCTCCCACCCGATGATCGAGATATCTTCCGGAACCCGTTTGCCGAACTGCTGGAGGATTCCCTGAATCCGGGCGCCGGCGCTCTCCCCGTCGGCGGCGATAATTGCGGTGACTTTCTTGTCGAGCAACGCCCCGAGGGCGTTGTAATCGCTCTGGGTGCTGTACAGTTCCACGAAGGCGGTGGATTCCAGCCGGTGTTCCCGCATGGCGGCGAGGAAGCCGGTCTGGCGGCGGACGTCCTTCCAGAATTTCGGGCTGGTGTAGCGGAGAAACCCGATTCGGCGATGCCCGCGGTTGACGAGATAATCCACCCCGAGTTTCATCCCCTGCAACTCATCGGAGGCGACGCTGTAGACCTGATCGAGGTTGTTCGGGAGGTCGTTGAGGCAGACCAGCGGCAGCGATTTGATGCGGGGCCAGTGTTTGCCGATTCGGCCGAGAAAATCGAAGGAGAGGACGCCGTCGACCAGCGTTTCGTTAAGCAGTTCGCAATCTTCAAATGAAAGGATGACAGCGCGGCAACCGCGTCGATAAATCTCTGTTGACAATGCTTTTTGGAACATCACCATATAGATATCAAATCGAGGAACTTCTGCCGATGGCAAGATAATGCCGATGGTCTTGCGGTGGTTTCCGCTCCGGTAGCCAAGCTGCTCGGCGAGATGGATGATCCGGCTCCGGGTCTCCCGGCTCACCTTGGGGGCGCCGGAGAGCGCCCGGGAAACGGTAGCGATCGAGGTTCCGGCGGCTTCGGCAAGGTCGCGTATGGTGACAGGCTTCATCGTTCTCTCCGTGCTGATTATGTGAATACTATACCGGATGAAAAGAAAAAAGCAACCGGGATTTACATTTTGTTACCCTTATTTTCATCTGTTTTCCTCCAAAAATATTTTTCCGGGGTTGTTTTTCCAACGGAGTTCAGGTATAATTAAAGACAGAAAGCTTCACCATGGAAACGGGAAAGGGCAGTAAGTATATGAGAAGAAGAATTTTTACTCTTATCGAACTCCTCGTCGTGATTGCGATCATTGCAATTCTGGCCGCCATGCTGCTGCCGGCATTGAACAAGGCCAGAGCGCGTGCCAGAAGCACCACCTGCGTTAACAATCTTAAGCAGTGTGGTGCTGCGCTCGCCATGTATGCTGGTGATAATAATGGATTTGTTTATCTGGGGGGAACTCTCGCCGATGGCACTCGCCCCCTCTGGTATTATTTTATTCTGAAAGCGAAAGATTCTAATTGTATTGGAACGTATATAAATAGTACAGACGTAATTGGCTGCCCGGAATACAGAGGAGATGTAAGCATGTGGAATTCCGGAAATTTCAAATCACCTTATTCTTTTGCATATGCAGCAAATGTAAACGCAAGAGATTTGATTGATGCTTTGGATAATAAATACATGCTGATTGCGAATACCATCGTTTCTCTGCGGTTAGAACGTTTTATCGTGCAGGAAAAAAAATATGGTCTGAAAATTCCCGTTATGACAGATGGCGTCAATAACCAAGATACTTCTCCTATCAGTGCTTTCCCGTTTTTTTTCAAGCGTGATTTACCGGAAGAAGCAGGAAAAGACGGCGCTGTTGCCTTACGTCATAGCCGCAAAGGGAATTTTCTTCATGCTGATCTCCATGTCGAAGATCATAACGCTGGAGAGGTTGAGCAGATCTATCAGGTAAATGCTCTCCGGATTTACATTCCTTGACGTGAAATAAGAGGTTAAATATGAAATTTATACTTACCTTATTATTTCTTTCTTTTATTTTTCAGATAGTATCTGCAACTTCTTTGCAGTGGAAAATGAGTCGTTATACAAAAATCATTAGACAAAATGATAAATCTTTTTTACAAATTAGTGTTCCGGAAAAAGCTCCAGATATTGCCAAAGCTAATTGTGCAATAGCCCAATTAGATTTGAAGGATAATCCACTTGGAGAACTGGATATCTCTATCAGGCTTGAGGTGGAGTCTCTATCAAAACCTCGGAATCATTTTCATGGAGCTGAATTGAAGGTATTTTTGGAAACAGCAGATGGGAAACAATTATCATTAGGAACTTCAGTTCCAGGATCGAAAAAGACGGATAAGATATTGCGGGTGCGTCGTTTGATTCCTGCAGGAATTCAGCATGGATGGATCAGATTGGGACTCAACGATAGCTTCGGAACGGTAAAATATGATCTTTCTTCTTTAAAAATACGTTTTCTTCCATTAAATCGTAAGAAAGCAACTCTTTCTGAAAAACAGGAGAAAGATTTTAAGCTGATCGAAAACCGAGTTCGGAATAGAATACTTCAAAAGAAGGTAAGGGATAAAGATATTGAAAAAATTTTGAATGAATCTTTACCAGATGGAACTTTCTCCGGCGTTGATTATAAAAATGTCAATCGCTCTGCCTGGAAAGCAGCCGGACATCTTTATTACGTGGAATTACTCTGCAGAGGATGGAATTCTAAACAATCAGCGTACTATCGCAGCGAAAAACTCAAGATAATTATACAAAAAAGTGCTGAATGGTGGTGTAAGAAACAACCGCGCAGTTCAAACTTCTGGTGGAATGATATGGAAATTCCACGGCTTGCGACAAGAATTTTGTTTATTGCTCCTGAGTTATTTCCTGAGAATTCTCACTTGTATACTGGTTTGTTACAAATATGCCATAATGCTGTGCTTAATGATCACTATACATATGCAAATAAGGTTTTTATTGCTGAAAATATTTTTCTCAGAAGCATCGTGGAGAAAGATTTCGACCGCATGATTGAAGTTGCAGATATCATAAAATCTGAAATAAAAGAAAGCAATTACCCGGAGAAGGCCCGTTCTGATTGGCACTTTGGTGGAATTCGTCCTGATCGATCATTTCAATTTCACGGTCCTCAACTTCAATTCGGGAATTACGGATTGCAATTCTTGGAGAAGATCACATATTGGGGGACAATTTTGCGTGGAACTCAATTGGAATTTAACCTTGATCAGATCAAACTTATGCGAGAACTTGCTGTTGATGGATACGGCTGGTGTTTGTGGAACGGCTCAATGGATTTGCTTGCTGTTGGACGGCAGTTAGGGCTCAATTCCGGAAGGAGTAACGGATTGCGGGCTCGAAATGCTATTGTCAACCTGCGAACACTTGATTCGGCTAAAAACGCTTATGATAATGTTTTGGCAGGTAAAATTGTAGGAGCAAAGTATTTCTTCAATTCTGCGTATCTGGTTTATCGTCGTCCAGATTGGTTTATATCTCTACGAATGAATTCCAAGCGGGTTCGACCTGTCGAGGATGATGTGAATGGAGATAATGCTTTAGGTCGTTATTTTTCAGACGGAACAATTCAGCTTTTGCGTACAGGGAAAGAATATGAAAATATCACCGGATGTTGGGATTGGACAAGATTGCCGGGAACTACTTTGCCTGCCACTCCTGTTTTGGGACCGGAAGAATGTAAAAAACGTGGATTGAAGGTTTATAATTACAGTCAACGATTGCGTTATTCTTTTGGACTTCCCGCTCGAATGCGAGGAGAAACAGATTTTGTTGAAGGAACTGTTAATGGCCATCAGGCTGTTGCTGTTTATACTCAAAAACTTGATGGTGTCTCTGCTAAAAAAGCTTACTTTTTTGATGAAAAAGCTGTCTATCTACTTGGATGTTCGATTAATTCCACTTCACCATATTCGGTAGCTACTACTGTAAATGTTTGTCGAAGGAACGGGTTAATAGAAAAAGGCGATTCCTGGGTTTGGCATGACGGAATCGGGTATAAGGGGGAATCGCTTCGGGTTTCCACTGGCATTCGTACTGGGGATTGGGGAGTTGTTTCGGGAGGAATTACTTCTCCCGCTCCATTTTCTGCAGAGCTCTTTGCTATTGGGATTGAGCATGGAATTCGACCTGAAAATGCTTCGTATAAAGTTGTAATTTTACCAGGAGCAACACCGGAACAGACAAAAAATTTTCAGCCAAAGATTCTCTTCAATAATAACGATATCCAAGCTGTTAAATTCTCGGATGGAAATATCGGAGCGGTATTTCATACTTCAGGAAGACTTGGTAATTTTGAAACAAAAAAACCGGGAGTTTTTATTTTATCTTCAAATGAAACCTTTTAAGATTTGGGCAGCTTCGTCGAGTTGCCTTCTCCGCCGCCACCGACTGCGGTCCGGAAAATCGCGCCGTCTTCGCTTACGAGGTGGTGCGGCGCTGAGAAATAAAATGACGTTTTGATGAAAAAAGAAGGAGCGAGTGAAACAAACCCACTCGCTCCTCTCTCTTTTACAGGCGGGAAAAGTTTTACTGCAGCGGTTGTTCGGCGACTTCCGGCGGAATCGCCGACTGGATAACCGGACGCTTCGGCGCCGGACGGAACCGCAGCAGATATCCCTTGTTCTCGCTCAGATCATTCACCACAATCCCCTCCCGCTTGCTCAGGAAGGTGTAGTAGAAGTTCCACAGTTTGCCCGTCTCCCGGTCCATGTCCGGACGGATCTCCCCCGCACCGGTCAGCTCATAGGTTCCCGCCCAGTCCCAGTAGGCCGCCCGGCCGCTGTGAAGTTCCGGCGCCTTGATGTGAAGGAAGATCTTGTCCTGGTAGACCGCCGCATAATCCTCCCGCCCGGGATCCTCCGCCGTGTATCTGCCGGTCGCCATCACCGGTACCGTACAACCGGTCAACGCAAAAAGAAGAGTGAGTACACCGGAAAATAGGGCCAAAAAACGATACGATTTCATTTTCAGTTTCCTGTCGATTGCTGTGAAGTTCCGTTCAATGCTGTCTCATACTTATAGCCGGTTTTTTTGAAATTTCAACGTTCCGAACCATGAAAAAAAGACTCTTTCCCGGAATTTTCAGGCGAAACCGGCGCCCTCCTGCAATACATCGTCGTTCCGCCGGAAGAAGAGATACTCCCGCATCCGTATCTGCTGTTTGCGGCGCCTGATGATAAACCGGTGAAAAAGCTGTTAATAATCCGTTAAGGAATTGTGAAGAAAACGTTTCATTTACAGTTTCCTACAGTTCATGATCAAACTTATTGACAAGTCCACCGGTGCGCAACTGACTGATCCTCAAATTGTGAGTTTGGTTATTCACAGAAAATGTCCGCACTACTGCTGATAATTCTTAAATGAATTAATGAAAATACAGTAGGAAATCAGACCTTTTCGAAATCGGCGAAACCGGTGCTCCTCTTCACAGGAAGCGAATCGTTTTTTTGACCAATATTGAGAAATCCCAACTTGAAGAAACCGAGTTTGACGGCTATCTTAATAGATGTATGATGAAGAACAACAAATAGGCTTCGGGAGGCAAGAGAAATGAAATTTTCCGTTAACCGCGAAAAACTGCAGAAAGCTCTCCAGAAAGTGGGGAGCATCATCGGTTCGCGTTCCATGCTGCCGGTTCTCGGCAACGTGATGGTTCAGGCGGAAGAGGGGGCGCTGACGCTCACCACGACCGATCTGGAAATTCGGATTTCCACCCGGGTGGAAGCGTCGGTGGAGAGCGCCGGCGTGACGACCATGCCCGCGAGAAAGCTCGCTTCGCTGGTCGGCTGCTTCGTCGGAACCGATGTGGTGTTTGACGTGGATGAAAAAGATCACATCAAGATCCGCTGCGGTACCAGTCATTTCACGCTGCTCGGACTTCCCGCGGCGGATTTCCCGGCGGCGGCGGAATTTTCCGCACAGCGGGAGATCAAGATCCGGGAAGTGGAGTTCAAACGGATGGTCAGCGCCATCTCTTACGCGGTCAGTGCGGACGATTCCCGCAAGGTTTTGACCGGTGTGCTGCTCAGCGCCCGCGAATCGATGATCACTCTGGTCGCCACCGATGGGAAACGTCTGGCGATGCAGGAGAAGACTCCGGATGCCGTCGAGGGGGGAGACGGGGATTCCATCATTCCGCTGAAGGCGGCGCTGGAAGTTCGCCGTCTGCTCGAAGGCGATGCTCAGATGTCTATTCGGCTCGGCGACCGGCAGTGCGTTTTCGAGACGGCCGGTTTCGAACTCTCCACCAAGCTGATCGAGGGGAATTATCCGAACTACCGGCAGGTGGTTCCGGCATCGTTCGCCCGCTCGATTGAACTGCCTACTTCGGTGTTTCTGACCAAGATTGAGACTGTATCCCAGGTGCTTTCGGATTCCAGTTCGTTCATCATCCTGCACTTTGAAGACAATCAGCTCAAGTTGCAGGCTTCCAGCTCGGAAGTGGGCGAAGGCAGTGATGTGGTGGAAGTGGCGTTTGACGGAGAACCGTTTGAAGTTTCGTTCAACCCCGCCTATCTGGCGGATCCGCTGCGCAATTGTGACGCAGATACGGTTCGCATGAAGATCAATGATCCGCTCAACCCGGTGGCGATCGAGGGCGGAGAAGGTTTTCTCTACGTCATCATGCCGATCCGCAAGAAGTAATGCTGATCGAACAGCTCGAACTGGTCAATTTTCGGAATTACGAATCGAACCGGTTCCGCTTTTCCGGTGACAGGGTGGTCCTGACCGGTCCGAACGGGGCCGGCAAGACCAATCTGCTGGAAAGCATATTTTTTCTCAGCATCCTGCGTTCATTCCGTACGGTTTCCGGCCGGGAAATGGTAAGGATCGGCAGCCGCGGCTTCGAACTGCGCGGGCGGATCGCCGGAAATGGAATGCGGGAGGAACTTCGAGTGGTCCAGGCTCTCTCCGGGCGGCGGGAGACCTTTGTCGGCCCCAATCGCATCCGGCGGTCCAGTGAATTCATCCGGGAGTTCCGGGCGGTGGTGTTCGTTCCGGAAGATCGGAATATCACCGGCGGAAGTTCCTCCTGCCGTCGCCGCTTTTTCGATATGTTGATTTCCACGCTGGATTCTGGTTACCTGGCCGCTCTGTCGAACTACCAGAGGGCGCTGATTCAGCGGAACCGCGCCTTGAAATCACCGGAACAGGCGGCGGTGGCGGCCGCGTTCGAGCCGGAGCTTGCCGCAAATGCGCCGCTGATCGCCGCTCGCCGACGGGAGTATGCCGCCGCCGTGGAAAACGAGGTGAATCGGATGCCGGCGATGCGGGAAAAAGGGGAATTTCGAATCAACTTCCGCTGTGATTACCCGGAGTCGTCCGCGGAATATCTCGCTCTTCTGGAACGAAACCGGCATCGTGAGATGATCCGCAGCTGTACCGGGATCGGTCCGCAGCTGGATGATTTTGAATTTTCCCTCAACGGCAAGCTGCTGCGTCATTATGGGTCGACTGGACAGATCCGGATGATTTCCCTGCTGGTCAAACTGGCGGAGTTCAATCTGGTGCGCCGATCCGCACGGGAACCGGTGGCGGTGCTGGTGGACGACGTCACCGGAGAACTGGATGAGGAAAATCGATTCCGGTTTTTTGAAACGATCGCCGGAGCGGATCAGCTCTTCTTCACCTTTACGGAGTTTCCTGCTCAGGAATTTTTCCAGGATGCTGAAAGGATCATGCTGCCGCAGCGGGAAGGTTGAGAGGAATGCGGCATGAATTTTCTATTTTCCGCTTGAAACTATCCGGTCCGGTTGCTATTGTATGTTAGAACGCACTGTCGTCGATATCCAGGGGGGAGAGGTACGATGTCGAACAGACCTCCGATTATTCGTGTGCCGCGGCGTGCGGCTGTGACGCTTCCGTGTGCCGGAGAGAACATCGGTCCATACGATGTGCTGGAGGACGAGGGGCCGGAAAACGGATTTTACCGGTTTGACGTCCGGCATCCGCAACTTGATGTGCGGCGACAGATCCGGGCGGTTCCGGAATGGCGGACTTCGCCGGAGTTTCTCCGGGAACTGACCGCCAGACAGTGTGCGGTCGGAGCGCTTTCCAGTCCGTTTCTGCACCGTCCGCTGGAATCCGGGTTCGACGAGGTGCACCGGCTCTACTACTCCGTATATGAGAAGCTGGCGCCGAAATCGCTTCGGGAACTGGAGAACTACGGTGCGCTGACAGGAGAGGAGACTTTGACCGTTCTGCTCGCCGTGGCCGGCGGCCTTGCCGCTTTGGAGAAGGCGGGACTTCATCATGGTCGACTTGCGCCGGAAAGAGTTGTGTTCTCCGAGGAACTCCGACAGATCAAACTGGATGGATTGGAGATTCCGCCGGAGGAGAGTGTCGAGCGGCCGGAAGTGGAGATGGAGTGGGAAGATTCCGATGATCTTTCTGCGCTCGGTCATATGGCTTACCGGATGGTGACCGGTCGAACTCCTTCGATGAAAGAGGGTGGTTCCGGCAGTGATCCTCGTCAGTGGCGGCCGGATTTTCCCGGTCCGCTGGCAGTTGTCATCCTGCGGCTTCTGTCGAAGGGGTCAGTGACCGGATTCCAGTGCGCCGCGGAACTGGAATCCGAACTCAAAATGCTGCTTCCACGATTGGCTGCTGCGGAAGTGAGGAAACTCTATCTGGCACCGAAGCGGATGATTTCGGAAGATTCCCGGTCCGTTCCTCTTCCGGAGGCTGGAGGCCGGATCGATCATCGCGGAGCAAAGGGGAGCGGTCGAACCCGTAGGGGGATTTTCATTCTGACGATCGCAGCGCTGGCGGTTCTGCTGATATTCACCGCCGGAATTCGAATTCTGATGCATATTGCCTCGCCGCCGGCGGTCGAACCGCCGGTGTTCCGCCTCTCGCCGGAAAATCAACGTCTGAAAATGGAACAGGAGAAGCTCGCACAGGAACTGGAACGTCTGACCAGCCTGCGGAACGCCTGGCGCAAAAACCGGGTGGAAGGAGAGATGAGATGAATTTTCCGCCGGATGCGATGTTTCAGACAGGAAACCGTCTCGGAGAGTACCGGATTGAAGGATTTCTCGGCCGCGGCGGCATGGGGGAGGTTTATCTTGCCGTTTCCGAAGTTTCGGGCCGCGAGGTGGCGATCAAGGTGCTGCTGCCGGCGGTCATGGAGAAGAGACCGGACTTTGTGGAGGAATTTCTTCGGGAAGGCCGAGTTGCCTGCCGGATCAGTCATCCGGCTGTCATCACGGTGATCGATGCCGGAATCGACGAGGCGACGGGCGTGTGCATGCTGGTGATGGAATACATCGACGGTGGGACGGTTCAGCAGATGATCGACCGCCGTGATGTGATCGACTGGGAATGGGCGCTGGTGATTGCGCTGCGGGTGTCGGAGGCATTGGAGGCGGCGGCAACTCTCGGCATCGTCCATCGGGACATCAAACCGGAAAATATCATGGTGACTGCCTCCGGCGACATCAAGCTGGCTGATCTCGGCATTGCCAAATGCGGAGATTCCGTCGAGGAGGGAGGAAGACATCGGATGATCGGCACTCCCGCCTATGCTTCACCTGAGCAGTGTGCCGATTCCAGCAGCGTAGACGCCCGAAGCGATATCTACAGCCTCGGCGCGACTCTGTATGAAATTCTTACCGGCGAACTTCCGTTTGAAGGAAAGAGTCCTCTGGATGTGGTCAGGCAGGTGTTGAAGGCGAGGACGCCGGATCCCCGGGCGGTCAATCCGCAGATTCCGCCTGAAGTCGGCGCGTTGATTATGCGTATGATGAGCAAAGATCCGGCGGAACGTCCGCAGAGTGCGGCGGAACTGACGGTGCAGCTGCGCCGGATGATCTACGGGGGAAGCGGCGTCTGCAAACAGAAAAAAATTTCGAAATGGCGGAAATTTAACGGAAAAATAACGGAAATATGGCGGAAAATGGAACATTTTCGTGCTGAATTATTTCCGGATGAAATATCGATAAAATTCGGCAAGTGGATCTTGATTCTTTCCGGTTTGCTGATCTTTGCGTTGTTCGTACCGTTGCCGTCCTTTCCGGCAAGGAGCCCGAAAAAAACGCCGGAAGATTCCAATTTACAGATCACCGCGCGGATCAAACGGAAGATGGAGGAGACCGCCCGGGAAATCGCCGTTTGCAGAAAGGAGATTGGAGCGTTGCGGAAAGCTTCCATACAGCCGGCGGAAGCGCTGCTCTTGAAAAATCTCTTTTTCGATTATGACCCGGAAGCGGTGGAGGATTGGCTTGCCGGCGGTGTTCGAATTGTTCCGGAACGGATCGATCTGGAATGGATCAGCCGTCCCCGTTCCGGATTTGCGACGCCGGAGATGGAGCGGGTGAAGAGATGTGCCGCGCTTCTCGACCGCAGCGGAACAGTTCTGCCGGTGGAGACGGTCCGACTTCTCTTTCAGTCGGCAGTGACAGGCGGACCTTCCGAGAGAAGTTTTGCTTTTTATGCACTGAAGCTGCTCGCTGAATCGGAACGGAACCGGCCTGCCCTGCGCCGTTGCGGCGAATCGCTTCCGAAACTCTCCGGCGTGATTGCCGCCCGGGAGAAGGAGGACAGCTCGCTGCGGGACGATTTTGAGCGGCTCAAGCTGCTGATCGCGGAGCTCCCGGCGGCGGAAGGCAGGTGACGATTTTCCCCAGTCAAAGCCGGATGATTTCATCGTACTTGAGTTTTCCGCCGAAGAGATCCAGCGCCGAACCGATTGTGTAGTGAATTTTTCCCCGGCCGAGCGCATCGATGTCGGCGATCTCTTCGAGCGATGAGATTCCGCCTGCGTAGACACAGTCGATCGGAGAGGATTCCGCCAGCAGATGGAGCAGTTCCCGGTCGATTCCGGACTGTTTGCCTTCGACGTCCACGGCATGGATCAGAAATTCGGTGCAGTATTTTGCAAGAAGGCACAGCGTCTGCTCCTCCACCCGGAGCGAGGTGAACTTCTGCCAGCGGTCGGTGACGATGTAGAAAGCGCCGTCGCGGCCGCGGCGGCAGCTCAGATCCAGAGTCAGGCGATCGCGTCCGGTGATTCGGAAAAGTTTTTCCAGAAGGTCCATGTGAAGGAGGCCGTCCCGGAAGATGTAACTGGTGACGATCACCTGCGCCGCGCCGGCGTCCAGCCACATGGCGGCGTTTTCGGCGGTGATGCCGCCGCCGACCTGCAGTCCGCCGGGCCACGCCGCCAGTGCCTCTTTCGCCGCGTCGTCGTTGCCGGGCCCGAGCTTGATGACGTGGCCGCCGCGAAGGTTGTCCCTCCGGTAGAGTTCGGCGAACCAGGCGGGGCCGCGATCGGCGATGAAGTTGGTTTTTAGTCCGTTCCCGGAGTCGGAAAGGGTACTGCCGACGATCTGTTTGACCTTGCCGTTATGCAGGTCGATGCACGGGCGGAACTGCGCTTTTTTTCTGCCGGGATTCATGGGTGATCCTTCCTCAGCGATACAGATTCGTTTATTTTATTCCTTCAACCGGAACAGATCTTCCGGAGATTCCCGCCGTCAGTCAAAGCCGCGGCCAGCGCCATTCCTTGAGAACCTGTTCCGTTTCCGAGAAGGGACGACTGCCGAAAAATCCGCGGTGGGCCGAAAGCGGCGACGGATGCACGTTGGCGATCACGTGATGCTTCGTCTCGTCGATCAGCGGCCGTTTGCCGATGGCGTAATTGCCCCAGAGGATGAAGACCAGACCGGACCGTTTTTCGCTCAGCGCGGCAATCACAGAATCGGTGAACTTTTCCCAGTGGAGTCTGCGATGGCTGCCCGCCGCGTGCGCCCGCACGGTGAGGACGCTGTTGAGCAGCAGCACTCCCGCTTTCGCCCATGCGTGAAGCGAACCGGAATCCGGAACGGTGCCGCCAAGATCGTCGGCGAACTCCTTGAAGATATTCCGCAGGCTCGGCGGGAACTTCACGCCTTCGGGCACTGAGAAGGCAAGCCCTTCGGCCTGCCCCTCCTCATGGTAGGGATCCTGCCCGATCAGCACCACCCGTACCGCGTCGGGCGGAGTGAGCGCAAGGGCGTGAAACACCTTTCCTTCCGGGGGAAACACCACACAGGAACGGCGTTCCTCCTCCAGCTGCTCCAGAATCCGGTCGAGTTGGTTCTGGTCGAGGCGTTCGCCGAGAAACGAACGCCACGCTTCCGGAATCCGATCGGCCGTCACAGATTGAGCATCCCGCCGGCGAGGATCATCCGAATGTCTTCGTCGGAAAGTTTGTGACGGAAACGAATTTCGCGGATGGTTCCGTCCGCCTTGACCAGCGTTCCTCTGATCTCGCCGCCTGCCGTGAGCTGTTCGCGGATGGCGTCGAATTTGAGTGAATCATTTTCGGTGATCTCGTCGTAATCCGCCGGGTTGACGAACAGCAGCGGCAGAATGCCGAAGTTGACCAAATTGGCGCTGTGAATCCGCTCGATGGCCAAGGCGGCAACCACCTTGACGCCGAGATACATCGGGCAGATGGCGGCGTGTTCCCGGCTGGATCCCTGGCCGTAGCTGTCGCGACCGACGATCACGCCTGCCCTTCCGGCATCGCGGACTGCGGCGGCCCGTTCGGCGAAGGAGGGCTTGCCCGGTTCGCTGAAGCACTCGAACACCACCTTGGAGTAGGCCGGAATGTTGCTCCGCAGTTTGAGGTGGACGCCCGCCGGCATGATATGGTCGGTGGTGATCTTGTCGCCGACCTTGATGACCACCACGCCGTCAAGGCTGTCCGGAAGCGGCTTGTTCATCGGCGGTTCGCCGATCGTGCGCTTGCGGATGATCTCTCCCTTTCCGGTGGGGAGCTGGATCATGTTGTCGTTGATGAGGAACTTCTCCGGCTCGGCCACTTCAGGATATTCGATGCCGAGCTCCCGCGGATCGGTGAAGGCGCCGGTGAGTGCGACCGCCACGGCGGTTTCCGGGCTGACCAGATAGGCCTGATCGCCCTTGGTGCCGGTCCGACCGGCGAAGTTGCGGTTGAAGGTGCGGACGCTCACGGTGTCGTCGGCCGGGCTCTGCCCCTGACCGATGCAGGGACCGCAGCCGGTTTCGAGGATGCGGGCCCCGGCGCCGATGATGTCGGCGAGCATGCCGTTGCGCGAGAGCATCTCCAGCACCTGACGGCTGCCGGGAGCGATGGCGAGAGTGAGGTTCGGGCTGACCCGACGGCCCTTGAGCACCTGCGCCACCATCGCGAGGTCACGGTAGCTCGAATTGGTGCAGGAGCCGATGATTACCTGCCCGACTTTGATTCCGGCGAGTTCGGAAATCGGCTTGACGTTGTCCGGGCTGGAGGGACAGGCCGCCAGCGGAACCACTTTCGCCAGATCGATTTCAATCAGCTGATCATATTCGGCGTCTTCGTCGGCCGCCAGCGGAGAAAAGGCGTCGCCGCGCCCCTGCGCTTCGAGGAAGCGCTTCGTCGATTCGTCGGAGGGGAAGACACTGGTGGTGACGCCGAGTTCGGCGCCCATGTTGGTGATAGTGGCCCGCTGCGGTACCGAAAGGGTCGCCACACCGGGGCCGAAATACTCCACGATGGAGCCGACGTTCCCCTTGGTGGTCAGAATCGAAAGCATGGTCAGAATCACATCCTTGGCCGCACACCACGGGGCGAGGCGGTTGGAGAGCCTGACACCGATCACTTTCGGGTAGGGGATGCGGAAGGGTTTGCCCGCCATGGCGAGCGCGACGTCGAGACCGCCGGCGCCGATGGCCATCATGCCGATGCCGCCGCCGGTGGGGGTGTGGGAGTCCGAACCGATCAGCGTCTTGCCCGGCACGCCGAACCGTTCGAGGTGGAGCTGGTGGCAGATGCCGTTGCCGGGCGGGGAGAAGCGGACCCCCTTGGCGTTGGCGACGCTCTGCAGATAGAGGTGATCGTTCCGGTTTTCCGGGCCGTTCTGCATCATGTTGTGGTCGACGTAGGAGACGGAGAGTTCGGTCTTCACCGCCGGGACCTTCATCGCCTCGAGTTCGAGATAGGCCATCGTGCCGGTGGCGTCCTGCGTCAGCGTCTGGTCGATCCGGATCGCCACCGGGCTGCCGATCTTGCGTTCTCCGCTCACGTAATGCGCATCAATAATCTTTTGAACAACGGTTCCTCTGGCCATGGTCCGGCTCCTTCGTAATAGAGTGATCGATCTCGAAAAAATACATTTCTTAATATACCAGAAACTGATCGATTCGGCAAGTTTTCCGCCGGGTTTGCCAGGGATTTTTCGAAAATTCTTTTGAACCGCTGGTAAAATTCCGGTTTCCGTGATATCATAAAGAGGATGGAACGGAAAGGAGAAGGAACGATGAAACATTGGCGGAAAGCGGTGATCGCTCTCCTGATCGCACCGGGCGCGGCGGCGCTGCTGCAGCATGTTCTGCCGCGGGAACCGGGATGGCATTCCGCGTGGCTGCTTTTCATTCCGGTGATACTGGCGGCGGGAGCGTCCGCGTTGGCCCCGGAGCCTGGGACCGTCATTCCCCGATTGTACCGGTTCCGCTGTCTGACAGCGGCGGCGGCATGTTACGCGCTTGGAATCCTGCTGACGCTGGCGCTGAATTTTTCCGCCTCGGAACTGTTCCGCGGGGAGGTAGTGCGGGTGGTTTCCGCCTTTGGACTGCTCCTCACCTTCGCCCTGTTTGCCGGATGGAGTTCCGGACGGAGTAGAAAGGAGCGGTGGAGCATCGCCGCCGGATTTACCGTGTCCGGCATGGCGGGCGGGATTTCGTTCGGGGTGGCGCTCGCGTCGTTACCGGGGGTGCGTCCGGAGCAGAGTTTTTCGATCGGAATTCTGGTGGCGGCCATCGTAACCGGCGCCGCGGCAATGTGGATTCCGCAGAAAAAACGACCGTTGCGGCGCACGGCAGTGCTGTGGATCGTAGTCGTGGCGGTGGGTGCGGCGGCATGGAGCGCGGCGTGGGGAGTGGGAAAATTCCGATTCGAAACAGTGAAAAACCGGATTCTTGAGGAGAAAAAGGAAATTTCCGACGGTGCGAACGGTGCGGAACTCTACCGTGAGGCTTCCCTTCTCTTCGATGCCTGGGCGGGAGATCACCCGGAATTGCTGCAGTCGCTTCCGGAGCTGGACGCCGAAACGGCGCGTCAACTCACTGCACCCGATCTGGAACCATTTTTCGACGCGTTCGACCGGGCCGGAAAAACGGAAGCGCGCTGGGATCGGAAGAAGTTCATCGCGGACGGTGCGAAGGAGGAGCTTGCATCGCTGGGCCGGATGAGCTGGTTCTGCCGCTCCCGGGCGGCTGCGTGGAGTACGGCGGGCCGTCCGGAACTGGTGCTGCCGGAACTGCTGCGTCCGCTTCCGCTGATCCGGCAGCTTCGCAGCCAGAACATCATCGCCTTCGATCTGGCAGGATCACAGATGGAGGAGCAGTTGATGCGCGCAGCGGTGGAATTCGGTCCGGTCGGTCCGGTTTATACGGCCGATTACCGGAAGCTGCTGCGCGCGCTGGAGGATGATTCGCTGCGTCCCTCCGGGGAATTGGAAGTTTTGACGCTGCTGTTTGCCGAGATGAAGGGGGCGTTCCGGATTTCTGGTTCGCTTCCGCTGATTCAGCAGCTCACCCTGCCGGCATCGCTCAACCGGACGGCGACGCTGCTTGACGAGTTTGCAGCGCTCCAGCCGGAGCTGGAAGAGGCGTCGCGCCTCGCCGTCCTCCCGGACGGATACCGGCGGGACGCATCGTCGAAGGATCCGGTCCGCAGCTACCTGGCTTCAACACTGCTGCCCTACTTTTTCCAGCGGGAAAAACGGGAGCTCTGCCGGATCGGAATCGCACTCAAGCTCTACTGGTCGGAGCATGGAACTCCACCGGAAAAACTGGAGGAACTGGTACCGGCGGTTCTTCCTTCGATTCCGGTCTCGCCGATGAGCGGTGAACCGTTCGAATATCGCCGGGAAAAAGGGGGATTCCTGCTGAACGCCGGCACGAACGACGAGCGTGCCGCACTTCGCGGCGGAGTGCGCCGGGTGGAAGCAGTTCCGCTTCGGCCCTGACGGGGCAGGGTGTGCGCCAGGGGAGACGTGTGAAGTGAAAAAAAAACCGGTCCGGATCACGGAGCAGCCGGTTTTGCGCTTGACGCGCGGCGGTTTCCGATGTATTTTCCACCAACGTGTTTTTTGGAATGAGGAGGAGTTTTCATGCTGCATCGGATTCTGGTGTTGTCTTTCATGCTGCCGGTTCTCTTGTTCGCCGAGGAGTACGGCGCGGTGGTGAAGATCTTTTCGGTGTCGAGCCGTCCGAACTATTATCTGCCCTGGCAGAATTTCAGCCAGCGCAACGCGAGCGCCTCCGGTTTCGTGATCGAAGGCAGGCGGATCATCACCAACGCGCATGCGGTCTCCTACCCGACTTTCATCACGGTTCGCAAACTTGGCGACCAGACGCAGTACCCTGCCCGGGTGGTTTCGGTCAATCACGAGTGCGACCTCGCGATCCTGACCGTCGACGCCCCTGGATTCTTCGATGGAATTTCGCCGATGGAGCTGGCGGACCTCCCGCCGCTGCAGAGTTCGGTCACCGTGATCGGATATCCGGTCGGCGGAGACAACGTTTCGATCACCAGTGGTGTACTTTCGCGCATCGAGCCGCGCCGTTACAGCCACAGCGGCAAACAGCTGCTGGCGGCGCAGGTTGACGCGGCGATCAATCCCGGCAACAGCGGCGGCCCGGCCATGCACGGCGGAAAGGTGGTGGGAATCGCCTTTCAGGGGGCGTCGTCGGCGCAGAACATCGGCTACATCATCCCCTGCTCGGTGCTGAAACACTTTCTCGAAGACATCGCCGACGGGCGGCTCGACGGTTTTCCCGATGTGCCGTTCCGTTCGGAGTCGCTGGAGAATCCCGACCTGCGCCGTTCGCTCAAAATGAAGGAGGAGATGTCGGGTGTCCTGGTGACAGAACTGCCTGAACTGCTGAAAAAAGAGGTTCCGCTGCAACCCGGTGACGTCGTGCTCAAGGTCAACGGCCGGAAGATCGCCAATGACGGAACCATCGACCTCGGACAGGGCAAGGTGCTCTTCTTCGGCTGCCTCTTCTGGGAGCGCCAGCTCGGAACCGTTCTGCCGATCACCATCCTCCGTGACGGTGCGGAAAAGAGCATCGAGACGAAGACGGTGAAATTCCCCTTCCGGGTGCCGAATCAGCTCTACGACCGCAACCCCTCCTACTACCTTGCCGGCGGAATCGTCTTCACTCCGCTCACCATCAACTATATGAGCACCTGGAAAAATTTCGATCAGGTGCCGGACGATCTGGCCGTAAACCTCGGCAAGAGCCGGAACCTGCCGGATGAGGAGATCGTCGTCATTTCTATGGTGCTTGCCGACGAAGTCAATCTCGGCTATCAGCGGGTCGGTGCGGACATCGTCTCGACCGTGAACGGTGTGAAGATCACTTCGTTGCGTCAACTTGCCGCATTGATCGACTCCCAGAAGGAAGGATTTCTCGAAATCGTGCTGCAGAACGGAATGCGGCTGGTAATGGACATTGCCAGAGTGCGCGAAGCGACCCCGAGGGTGATGCACCGCTACCGGATTCCGAATGACCGCAGCAGCGATTTGAAGCTGTGATACTCCGGTTTCGGAGAAAAAAACCGCCGTTTTCCCGACGCGGGAAAAACGGCGGTCGTGTTTTCTTCTGCTCAGTTGATGACGCGCGGATAGCTGCCGAACAGCTTGAAGAAGGAGCAGTCCTCCTTGAGTTCGGCGCAGGCGGCGGCGATGTTGGGATCCTGGCAGTGGCCGAGGATGTCGACGAAGAAGCAGTACTCCCAGTGGCCGCTCTTGAGCGGACGGCTCTCGATCATCGTCATCGAGATGTTGTGATTGCGGAACGGCCGGAGGGCGTCGTAGAGGGCGCCGGCCCGATCGTGCAGCGAGAAGCAGAGGCTGGTCTTGTCGTCGCCGCTGGGCTGATTTTCATGCTTGCCGATGACCAGGAAACGGGTGATGTTACGGGCATTGTCTTCGATGTTTTCGGCCACGACCGGCAGATCGGTGTGATCCGCGGCGAGCCTTCCGGCGATGGCGGCAGCCTCGGTTTCCCGCTCGGCCAGCTCGATGGCGCGGACGGTGCTGGTCACTTCGATGAAGGTGGCGTTGCGCAGATTGGCCTGCAGGTATTCACGACACTGACCGAGCGGCTGCGGATGACTGTAGACGCAGCGGATTTCCGAGAGGGGACTGGCGCTGTAGAGCAGCTGGTGGATGGGCAGATTGAATTCCGCGACCACCCGGACGCTCGAACTGGTGAGCGAATCCAGCGTGGGGTTGACCACCCCTTCGGTGGTGTTTTCCACCGGGACCATGCCGTAGTCGGCCCGTCCGGTTTCGACGGCTCCGAAGACGTCGGGAATGGCGGCGGCGGGCTGAAGCAACACGCCGCGGCCGAATTTTTCCAGCGCGGCCTGATGGGAGAAGGTGCCTTCCGGCCCGAGGAAAGCGATCGAAAGGGGGCGTTCCAGTTTGATGGAAGCGGACATGATTTCGCGGTAGATCGCCAGCAGCGAATCGCGGTCGAGCGGCCCGTCGTTGAGAGAAGCGAGGCGTTCGAGGAGCGCGCGTTCCCGTTCCGGCACATAGATCGGCTGGTTGTTCTTGATTTTCCACTCGCCGATCTCCTTGGCGAGTCTGCATCGTTCGTTGAGCATCCGGACGATATCCTGATCAATTGCGTCAATGCCGGCTCTGAGTTTTTCAATATCCATTCGCACAACTCTCTCTGGTTTTTTTGCAAATAACTCCGCCCCGGTAGCGGAACGCGTCAAAACGGGGGTTGAATTAATAGAGTTGGCAATGTACTTTATTTCAATGGTTAAATGGAGCAAACCGATGTTTTTTTTGAAAAATTTTTTCTGTGCCGCGGGATTTCTGCTTCTTGCGGCGGGTTGTTCGACGCCGGAACCGGTGCTGGAGCGGTTTGATGCATCGCGTCTGGCGCCGCCGGAGGTGGTGCGGGAACGGGCTGAACAACTTCGCCGGAGTCTGGCGCCTTGCCGCATCCGGGCGGTGGCGATGACGGCCGACAAGTTCTACCGGAAGGACGCGGCTGCTCCGGAGGAGCTGATCGAACGGATCCGTCTTTTCGGATTCAACCGGATCTACCTCGTGCTGGAGAACGAGAATGCGCTTGACGACCAGCTCGTCAGTTTCATGAGGGCGGCAGGCGCCGCGGGGCTGCCGGTGGAACCGGTGATCCGTCAGGCGGACTTCCGCTACTCCTATCACGGCAATGCGATCGTCCGTTCCTTTCGCTCCGAGGGGATGACGCTGCCGAAGATGGCGATGGCGCTGGTGGAATTCAACCGCAAGCTGCCGGAGGGGGCGAAATTCGCCGGAGTGACCGTGGCGATGGCTCCTCATCTTTTCACCATCGTCAACGTCAACCGGCCGAAAAATCTGCTCTATGCCTGGAGTGACAAGACCTGGGGTCCGGGTTTGGACAACGATATGATGATGAAAGAGACCATCTCCGAACTGAAACGACTTTTCTCGATTCTTGCCCCGCTGCCGATGACCGTGAGCGTGCCGGATTTCTATCATGAACTGGCATTGCAGAAGAAGCTTTCCGTCGGGGAGATCAACGATTTTCTCGCCATCCAGCGCCCCCGGCCGGTCGTGCTGCTGCAGGACGGCGGCAACAAGCCGAGCGAAGCGCTGGCCGCGGTTTCCGGCGAGCTTGCCGCGGCGAAGATTGCCGACAGCGTTGTGGTCGGGATCAATCTGGCGAACCACACCTCGGTGACGGAGGGCGCCTTCCGCCGCCGGAACTGGCAGGATTTCAACCGGGCGATGGGATATCTGGTGAAGAAGTGGAAGGAGTTCCCTTCATTTGCCGGAGTGGCCGTCGGCCCGTTTCTGCGGCTGGAACTGATTCAGGAGGAGGAGTGAACCATGCGCTGTCCGAAGTGCGGCTGTCTGGATGACAAGGTGATTGATTCCCGGGTGGTGAGAGACGGTGCCGCCGTGCGCCGCCGTCGCGAGTGCCTCTCCTGCTCCTGTCGCTATACGACGATCGAAGGGATCGTTCCGGAGGAACTCAAGGTGATCAAGCGAAATTCGGTACGGGAAGATTTCGACCGCGACAAATTGCGGCGCGGCATCGCCAACGCCTGTTACAAGCGGCCGGTAAGTCCGGATGAGATCGACCGGATTGTCGAGGATCTTTCCGCCTCGATTCTGCGGGATTTCGACAAGGAGGTCGCGAGTTCCGAGATCGGCACGCGGGTGATGAACCAGCTCCGCAGCGTCGATCAGGTCGCCTATGTCCGGTTCGCCTCGGTCTACCGGAAATTCAAGGATGTCGAAGAGTTCATCGAAGAGATCCGCGCCCTCAAGTAGTGCGGAGGGAGGATGTGTTGTGAGTGAGTTTGTTTTGAAACTTCATCCCGGGCGCGAGAAGTCGCTGCGCCGCCGTCACGCCTGGATTTTTTCCGGCGCCGTTGCTGAACTGTCCGGGAGTCCCGCTCCCGGCGAGACTGTCACCGTCGTCGACGGCGGCGGCCGTTTTCTCGCCCACGCCGCCTGGTCTCCCGATTCGCAGCTGGTCGCCCGGGTCTGGAGCTTCGATGAAAACGAAGCGGTCGACGACGCCTTTTTCGCTCGGAAGATTCGCCGGGCGATCGAGTTCCGCCGGTTTCTCGGGTACGACGACCCCGAAGGGGGGTGCCGCCTGATTTTTTCGGAAGCGGACGGGTTGCCGGGTCTGGTGGTCGATCGCTACGGGCAGTTTCTGGTGATGCAGGTGTTGAGCGCCGGAGTGGAGTTTCACCGTGACCGGATCGTACGGCTGCTGGCGGAAGCCACCGGTGCGCGTGGAATCTTCGAACGTTCCGATGTGGGAATCCGCGCCCGCGAAGGGCTGGCCGGCCGGACCGGACTGCTCTACGGGGAACAGCCGCCCAATCCGGTGATCATCCGGGAGAACGGCGCCCGTTACGCCGTGGATGTGCGGCACGGGCAGAAGAGCGGATTTTACTTCGACCAGCGGCTCTCCCGCGAAGTGGTCGCGCAGTACGCCTCCGGGCGGAGGGTGCTGAACGCCTTCTCCTACACCGGAGCGTTCGCGGTGGCGGCGCTGCTGGCCGGCGCGGAACATGTGATCAATGTCGACTCTTCGGCGCCCGCACAGCGGCAGGCGGCCCACAATCTCGAAATGAACCGCATTGCGCCGGAGCGGTTCGAAAATCTCACCGCCGACGTCTTCGAAACGCTGCGGAAATTCGTCGCTGAAGGGCGCCGGTTCGACATGGTGATTCTCGATCCCCCGAAATTCATCGAATCGAAGCGGGTGCTGACGCAGGGGAGCCGCGCCTATCAGGACATCGCCCGGCTCGGGTTCCGGTTGCTCAATCCCGGCGGACTGCTGGTGAACTTCTCCTGTTCCGGGCTGATGACGCCGGAGCTCTTCCAGAAGATCACCGCCGACGCGGCGGTGGAGGCGGGGGTCGGCGGAGTCATCTGCCGCCGCCTCGAACAGAGTCCGGATCACCCGGTATCGCTCGCCGTTCCGGAAGGGTTCTATCTGAAGGGATTGGTCACCCGGATCGACTGAGAAGATACGGCACCATGAAAAAAACCTCCCGGAGCCGGAATGGCTGCGGGAGGTTTTTCGTCGTCTCGCGGGAAATTACTTCTCGTGACGGGCAAGGTAATCGGCGACGCCGACCGCGGTGGGTTTCAGCCCTTCGGAGCCGTCGTGCCAGTTGGCCGGGCAGACTTCGCCGTACTTTTCGGTGAACTGCAGCGCCTTGACCATGCGGAGCACCTCTTCGACGTTCCGGCCCAGCGGCAGGTCGTTGACGGTCTCGTGCCGCACCACGCCTTCCCGGTCGATCAGGAAGAGGCCGCGGAGCGCGACCGAGTTGTTGAGCAGAATTCCGTAGCTGCGGCTGATCTCCTTGGTGAAGTCCGCCACCATCGGGTAGCGGAGCTTGCCGACGCCGCCCTTGCTGCGTTCGGTGGTCTTCCAGGCGTAGTGGCTGTACTCCGAATCGACCGAGACCGACACGAGTTCGGTGTTCAGCGCGCGGAACTTCTCGATCGAGTTGTCGAACGCGACAAGTTCGGTCGGGCAGACGAAGGTGAAATCCATCGGGTAAAAGAAGAGGACGACATATTTGCCCCGGAGACTGGAAAGGGTGAAATCCTCAATGCAGTTATCCGGCATGACGGCCTTGGCGGTAAAATCCGGCGCAACGGTTGCTACGAGTGACATGATACTTTCTCCTTACTGTTATCGCAGGCGGTACTCCGCCGCCTCTGCGTTTCTGATAATAGATACTCTTTTTGAAAAAAGTCAAGGTTAGTCCGATCGAATTTTCGGCTTCCCGGTTGACAAAGCGGTTCGGGGATCGTATACTATCCGGAAAACATCACTTCAGTATGCAGGGGGAGAAGACGTGTCGATAGTTCGATTTTTGCCGATTCTGACGATCGCCGTGTCGCTTGCGGCGGCGGTGCCGGAGCTTTCCGTGGAAGGAGGGAGTCTCTCCGGCCGGGGCGCGGTTTTCCGGTCGGAAGGTGCGACTCTGGTCGCCACCGCCGCTCATGTGCTGCTGGAAAATCCCGATCTGCTGCTGCGGGATGCGACCGGACATGCCATCGCAATTCGGGTGCTGGAGTTTGCTCCCGACCGGGATCTTGTGCTGCTGGAAGCGGATCTGCCGGAAAAGTACCGGAAAATTGACGGAAATTTGACGGCGGTTGTTCCGGGCGATTCCATTCGGTTTGGAAATCGTTCCGGCCGTTGCGAAACCGTCGAGCCGGTTCGGCTGATCTGTCGTGGCGTTTCGGTGAAACGGGGGGATTCCGGCGGGGCGGTGACCGATCGTGACGGACGACTGGTTGCGGTCGTTCGCGGCATTCTGCCCGGATCTCCGGAAATGACCGAAGCGGTCCGGGTGGACAACTACCAACGCAGTTCGCGGGAGAGGATCGGCATCGCCCGGTTTTCCGAGTGGCAGCGCGGCTATCTGGAACTCAAACAGTGGAACTCCCGTCTGGTGGATGCGGTCAAACAGCTCTCCGGCAAACCGCTGCGGCGGCGCGGCGCGGAGCTGTTGCGGGAACTGCCGGAGACGGCTCCGGTCGGCGTGGAGGCGCTCGACCGGCTCCGCAACCGCGAAGCGTTCCGGGCCTGCCGTGCCGCCGCCTGGCTCGGCTTGTCGCCGCGCGGCGAAGAGCTGGAAGTCTGGGAGCCGTTCTCCGTCGAGGCCTGGGCCGCTCTGGTGGAAAACGGCGGCGCGCCGGAGATTGAGCGCAGCGGTTCGAACTGGGGAATCCGCGGCTGGCGGGAGGAGTCCGGGCGCATGCGCTGGGCGCTCTTCTGCGCCGAGGGGCTGTTCGCCGGCAAGATTCTCGTCTCCCCCGGGCGCCGGACGCCGGAGGCGAGACGGAACCGGCCGTAACGCGTCATTTTTCCGTTATTTTTCCGTTATTTCCCTTTTTTCTGCTCAGAAAGTGGCGGATTGCTGGAAACGCCAATGCGGCGGCGACCGCCATCGCCGGCAGGGCCGGCAGCTGGTAGCGCGGCACGGTCACCGGGCCGGGCAGGAAGAAGTAGTACTCGACGAAGGCGAGGAAGACCAGCAGTGCGAACCACCGTTTTTTCCAGTTCCACACCGCGATTCCGAGCCAGACGGCCGCGCCGGCGTAGAGCAGGAGCGTCACCGCCAGCAGCGGCAGCAGCAGCAGCGGCAGGTAGAGCCGACCGTCAAAATAGTGGTTGACGGCGGCAAACAGCCCCTGCTTCTGGAGTACGTTCATTGTGCCGCGGTCGGACCGGGTCACGCCGAGCAGTTCGAAAAATCCCGGAGCGTCGGGCAGCAGGATGTGCGGCCGGAAGTGCTGCGGCAACCAGGCGAGAGGGTGGGCGAAAATCAGCGCCTTGAACTGTTTCAGCCGGTAGTCCACCCGGCTCGCTTCGTCCGGAAATCTTTCATGGTCGGCGAAGCGCCGCTCCAGTTCGGCGAGGATCTTCGCCTTTTCGAATTCGTAGGAGGTGCCGTTGACCTTCGCCAGCAGCATCGCCCCGTTCTGATGGAGCATCGCCCCGGTGTTGGTGTCGATGCAGAATCCGGCGCCGATCCGGGCGTTGCGCCACATCCACGGCGTCAGAACCGCGGCGAAGAGCAGTGCCGCCGCCGCGCCGGTCCACAGCTTCTGCCGCCATCCGGGCGCCGGGGCGGCGAAGAGCAGCACCAGCGCCGGGAGAATCCACACCGAATTGATCGGCCGGATCAGCGCTCCGAGCGCGGCGAAGAGGATGCACCAGAGGAAATCAGCCACCCGGCCGCGCCGCAGAAAGCGGATGAAGCAGTAGAACTGCACTGCCGCGGTGAACGCCAGCAGAGTGTCGGAGAGCAGCATCGGCGCCTGCGCCATCATCGTGAGGTTGAAGAGCACCAGACCGGCGGCGATCTCCCCGGTGCGTCTGCTGCCGAGTTCGCACCCGGCCAGCCAGATTGGAATCGCCGCCGCCGTGCTGATGAGAATGAGCACCACGGCCAGCGCGCCGTTGTTCCCAATGCCGAAGAGCCGGTAGCAGAGGGCCGCCAGAACCGGGAAGCCGGGGGCGCGGACCGCAGAGGGTTCTCCGCCGGGCGCGTCGAGAAAGCGGCCCGATTCGGCCAGCGCCAGCGCCGGACCGAGGTAGCCGGAGCTGTCCGGGCGGGAGAAGCGTTCGGTCGGATCCGTCAGCAGACCGGGCAGGGCGAGGCAGAGCCGTGCCGCCAGCCCGGCGGCAAGAAGCAGCAGGAGAATCCGGTTCTCCCGCAGAAATCGATGGATCTTTTCAAAATTCATGCCTACAAGGTACTCCCTTTCCGGAAAAAGTCAAGCCGGGAAGAGTGTTCCATCAACGGCCGGTGCGGTTCTGCCGCAGTTCGTCGAGCGCGGCCCGGATTTCCGGGTCGTCGGGACGGTATTTTGCCGTTTCGGAGAGATGTTCCTGCGCGATGTCCGGTCTGCCGGAATATCCGGCGGCAAGACCGAGATGCTTTCGGTTCAGCCCGGTATCTGTCGCGTAATATTCGGCGATTGCGCGATGCAGTTCCGCCGCTCCGGCCGGGTTGCCGTTGCGGAGCGTGATGTCGATTCCCGCCAGAAAGAGCAGAAGGAGCGCGTCTTTCCGTACGCCGCGCAGGTGGACGAGGACGCGGGAATTGAGGGCGGCTCCCAGCTCCTGCGCCGCTTCATTCCAGTTGCCGGAACGGTGCAGAATCAGGCCGCGGAGAAAGTGCAGATACAGTTCGATATCCCGGGAATCGGCGTCGCTCATGCCGGAGAAGGGGCCGATTTTCGGGAGCAGTTCCTGCGCCTTTGCTGAATTGCCCCGGAGAATCTCCTGCAGGGCGACGGTCGAACCGATGCGATAGTTGATCCGTCCGCCGGTCGTCGCGCGCAGAAAGAGCGTTTCGCCGCTGCGGTAGACCGGCAGATAGAGCAGTGTGCCGAGCGCCAGCACCGCCGGATAGAGCCAGATCAGGCGGCGGAGCCGGAGCGGGAGCTCCCCGACATTCCGCTGAACGATCAGGATGACGCCGAGGAGCAGGAACGGGGTGGGCAGATAGCTGTTCCGGTCCGCGAAGGTGGTGTTGCCGTAGACGAGAAAACCGGCCGCCGGCGCCAGCAGTGCACCCCAGATCAGCAGGGCGGGGAGCGCCTGATACCAGAACTGCCGCGGATCTCTCTTCCAGAGAAACCGGAGCGCCGCGGCGACCGCGACCGCCGTGCCGACGGTCACGACCCAGCAGGCCGGCACCGCCCGGAAGGTGGGGTAGACCGGATTCAGATCGAGCGGGAAGAAACTTTTCCAGAAGTAGAGCGCCCCGTTGGAGCACCCCCGCAACAGCGTGAACCAAACCGGATCCTCCCGGAGGTACTCCCAGAGCTGGCGGTCGTCCGGCTGGCTGCCGCTGGTGAAATAGAGCAGAACCGCCGGAAGCGCGAGGGCGCCGAACCGGGCGAAATTCCGCCACTGCGCCGCCGGGCTCCGCCGCATGACCAGCAGAAGGGCCAGCACCGGCAGAAAGGCGGCTCCGGTCGGCTTGCTGAAGATGCTGAAGCTCCCCAGCAGCAGTCCGGCGGCCAGCAGCAACGTTTTGCCGTTGCGGAGGCCGCGGAGCGCCCCCCACAGTCCGCCGAGGAAACAGGCTCCCAGCAGAACATCCTTGCGTTCGGCAAGCCAGGCCACCGACTCCACCCGCTGCGGGGAGATCGCCCACAGCAGGGTGCAGAAGAGCGCCGGGCCGCGCCGCAGCCCCAGTTCGCGCCCGATGCCGTACAGGGCGAGCGTTCCGGCCAGGTGAAGGAACAGGTTGGAGAGGTGGTATCCGGAATCGGTGCCGTTCCACAGCAACTGATCCAGCATGAAGCTCAGCGAAACCAGCGGCGTGAAGAGCTTGAGCACCGGTTCGGTGAGATTCCGCGCCAGATTCTCACTGCTCCAGGCGAGATGGTCGTGCAGATAGGCGTGGTCGTCGATCGGCAGTTGTCCGAAACCGACGACGGAGGCGAACACCGCCGCCGTCACCGCCGCGGCCAGCAACGGAAATCCGGCGGTTGGAATCCGCCGCCGGAACGGACGGGGAAGTTGCGAAGCGAGAGGGGATTCCGGTCGATCCCCTCCGTCGCAGTTCATTTGCCGGTCCCTTTGAATTTCCGCCGGATGGAGTTTTTCTCCTGCCGCTGGCGGGCCAGTTCGATAGCGGCCAGCCGCCGGGTCTCCTGCAGGTCCACCGACGGGGCCGGGAGTTCGATCTTCATCGATTCGAGCGTCTCCAGCAGAATCTGCGAAACCACCAGATTGCGGAACCATTTGGTGTTGCCGGGTACGACGAACCAGGGGGCTTCCTTCGTCGAACAGCGGCTCAGAGCTACTTCGAACGCCTCGATGTAGTTGTCCCAGAACTGCCGCTCGTGGTAGTCGTTGCTGGAGATCTTCCAGTGCTTCTCCGGCCGTTTCAGCCGCCGGACGAAGCGGCGGAGCTGCTCATCCTTGCTGATGTGCAGATAGAACTTGACGATCCGGGTGCGGTTGTGGACGAGCAGATCCTCGAAGTTGTTGATCGCCTTGTAACGGTAGTCCAGCTCTTCGGAGGAGGCGAATTTGTGCACCCGCTCCACCAGCACCGCCTCGTAGTAGGAGCGGTTGAAGATGACCACCTCCCCCCGGCGCGGCACCACTGGATGGGCCCGCCAGAGAAAGTCGTGCGCCTGTTCCAGCGCGGTCGGCGTCTTGAAGGACTGCACCCGGCAACCCTGCGGATTCATCGCCGAAAAGACGTTGTTGATCGTGCCGTCCTTGCCGCCGGCATCCAGCGCCTGCAGCACGATCAGCAGCGACTGCTTGCCTTCGGAGTAGAGGTCGGTCTGGAGGCGGGCGATCCGGTGGTTGTTCTTTTCGAGCAGCGCCAGCCCGGCCGCCTTGTCCTTGAACTCCAGCGTGTCGTCGGGATCGAACTTCGACAGATCGACCTTGGTCCCTTCGCGGATGATGTACTTCTCGTAGAAGCGCTCCATGATTCTGCCCCGGTTCAATATTTTTTAAGCAGGCGGAGGTTGCGGTCGATCAGGTTGTCGAGCGTCTCCACCGAAAGCGCCGAGCGGCCTTCGTCCGGCGGCGTGTTGAAGCAGTAGTCCACCAGCTGTGCAATGCTCGAAACCGCGACGTGCATGCGGGTGTCGCTCGAGGCGTAGTAGATGAATACGGTTCCGTCGTCATCGGCGATCCAGCCGTTCGAGAAGAGCACGTTGGAGACGTCGCCGACCCGCTCCTTCCCCTTCGGCGCGAGGAAGTAGCCGCCGGGCGAGGCGATCACCTTCGAGGGATCCTCCAGCGAAGTCATGTACAGATAGAGCACGTAGCGCATTCCCGCCGCGCAGTTGCGCACGCCGTGGGCGAGGTGAAGCCAGCCGAATTCGGTCCGGATCGGCGCCGGGCCTTCTCCGTTCTTGACCTCCTTGATCGTGTGATAGCGCCGGAAGTCGATGATCTTCTCCTTCTTGACCTCCGCATGGGTGATGTCGTCGACCAGCGCCCAGCCGATGCCGCCGCCGGACCCGGCGTCGATGAATCCGTCCTGCGGGCGGGTGTAGAAGGCATACTTGCCGTCGACGAACTCCGGATGGAGCACCACGTTGCGCTGCTGGCTCTTCGACTTGAGATCGGGCAGTCGCTCCCAGTTGACCAGGTCGCGGGTCCGGGCGATGCCGGCGGCGGCAACGGCGCTGGAGAGGTCGCCGGGCGCGGCGTCGGGATCGGGCCGTTCCGAGCAGAAGACGCCGTAGATCCAGCCGTCTTCATGGTGGGTCAGGCGCATGTCGTAGACGTTGGTGTCGGGGTTGTCGGTCTCCGGCATGGTGATCGGGTAGTCGCGGAACCGGAAGTTGTCCACTCCGTTCGGACTCTCCGCCAGTGCGAAGAAGGACTTGCGGTCAACCCCCTCCACCCGGACCACCAGGCAGTAGCGGTTGCCGAATTTGATCGCGCCGGAGTTCATCGTCGCGTTGACGCCGATCCGCTCGAGCAGCATCGGGTTGGTCGAACGGTCGAGATCGTAGCGCCAGAAGATTGGTGTGTGCTTGGCGGTGACGACCGGGTATTTGAAGCGGTTGCAGACGCCGTTGCCGGATTTCATGATATTTTTGCGGGCGATAAGCTTTTCATGTTTCCGGAACAGCTTATCCACTTTCTTGTAGAAACTCATGGGGAACCTCCCGGTGGTGAAATTGATCCTCTGCTCTATAATATCGGTGCATTCGGGGAAAATGCAAGAAACCCTAAAAAAAAAATAACGTTGCAGTTGAAAAAAAGCAGTCCGGCGCTACATTGAATTGACGGCGGATTTCCGGGAGCGGCCCGGCCTTCCGGCCGGGATTTCCACGACCAGCGGCGGTGATTCACAGATGCAGAACGAAAACTTTTCCGCTCCGGAGGAGACGCCGGGCGGCTACAATTTCGGCACATTCGCGGGGGTGTACACTCCCGCCTTGCTGACCATCCTCGGGCTGGTCATGTTCATGCGCACGAATTTCGTGCTCGGCAACGCCGGATTGTTTCAGACATTGCTGATCCTGCTGGTCGGCAGCAGCATCACCCTCGCCACCGGATTTTCGATTTCGGCGATCGCCACCAACACCGACGTGGGCGGCGGCGGCGCCTACTACCTCATCAGCCGGGTACTCGGGCCGGCGTTCGGCACCTCGATCGGACTGACGCTCTTCGTGTCGCAGTCGCTGGCGATTCCCTTCAACATCCTCGGTGCCACCGAAGCGATCATCGACGGCTGGCCGGAGCTGCGCCCCTACTTCCCGCTGGTCAACGTCGCTCTCGGCGCGATTCTCTTCTTCTTCGTCTGGAAGGGGGCGGACTGGGCGATCCGGGCGCAGTTCTTCATCATGGCGGTGCTCGGCGTGTCGGTGATCGTCTTCCTCGCCGGGCCGCTCGGGAACTTCTCGCTGGAGAATCTGCGGGCCAACTGGGGGCCGCTCGACACGGTGCATTCGCTGATTCCCTGCTTCGCGATCTTCTTTCCGGCGGTCACCGGCATCATGGCCGGCGTGAACATGTCCGGCGACCTGCGCGACCCGCACCGTTCGATTCCGCGCGGAACCTTTTACGCGCTCGGCACCGCGGTGGTCCTCTACCTCATTCAGATCATCATCGCGGCGGGCTGTTTCAACCGGCAGGATATGATCGCCTACCCCTACGTGCTGCTCACGAAGAACGCGCTCTTCGGGCTCGGATTCATGGTGCTGGCCGGCGTGCTGGCGGCGACGCTCTCGACCGCGCTCGGCTGGATGCTCGGCGCGCCCCGGGTGCTCCAGAGCCTCGGCGTGGACAACGTTCTGCCGGGCATCGGCTTCTTCCGCACGGGGGCCGGGCCGCGCAACGAACCCCGCCGCGCCATCATTCTGGTGGCGGTGATCGTGCTGCCGATTCTGATCTGGTCCGGCATGATCGGCCGGAACGCGTCCGATACGGAGAGTTCGCCGATCACGGTCATGAGCGAACTGGTTTCGCTCTTCTTCCTCTTCACCTACGCGATCATCAACCTGGCGGCGTTCGTCGAGTCGCTCGGCGCGAATCCGTCGTTCCGCCCCCGGTTCCGCTTTTTTCACTGGGGAATCGCCGCTTACGGGACGGCGGCGTGCGTGCTGGCGGCGTTTCTGATCGACCTGGAGCTGTCGATCGTCGCCTTTCTGGTGATCCTCGGGCTCTACATCTGGCTGCGCTACCGCAACCTCACGATGGCGTACGGCGACGCCCGGCGCGGCTTCGTCTATTCGCGGATCTATTCGCTGCTGCATCAGTACGCCCGGCTGCCGCTCCACCCGAAGAACTGGCGGCCCACCATCGCCGTCCTCTCCGGTGAGCCGGAGGAGCGGAGCATGCTCATGGAGTACGCGCTTCTCTTCAGTCAGCGGCGCGGAATCGTCAGTTTGATCCAGATCGTCATTTCCGACGACCCGCACAACATCGGGGAGCGGCGCACCCCCCGGCTCCGCCGACTGCGCGAACTCGCCCGCGAACGGCAGTGGCCGGTTTTTCCGACCGTGGTTATCGCGCCCGAATTCGACAGCGCGCTGCGGATCATTCTGCAGAGTCACTCGCTCGACCCCATCCGGCCGAACATCGTGATGATGGGGTGGCCGCGGCGCGCCGAACGGGTCGTGCCCTTCTTCACCCATCTGCAGACCATCGTCGGAGATTTTCACCGCAACGCGATCGTGCTGGCCAACGAGCGTTCCAGTGCCCGACCCCAGCGGTACGACGGCGGCACGATCGACATCTGGTGGCAGACGCCGGAAGGGGGATCGCTGATGACCATTCTCGCCTACCTGGTGCAGCTCGACCGCGACTGGCGCAAGAGTGTGCTGCGCATTTTCCTGCCGATGAACCGGGAAAAGGTCTGCCGGATCCACCAGGTGCTCGACGCCGCCAGGATCGAGGCGGAGATCGTCGGGCTTGATGAGGAGGTCCGCCTCCGCCGCGTGCTGCCGAAATACTCGTCCGGCGCGGAGCTGGTCTTCATCGAGTTCCCCGATTACAACACGACCGACGTGCGGAGGCAGCTGGTGACTCACGAGCTGCTCAAGCGCGATCTGGCCGGGCTGCCGCCGTGTTTCCTCGTGGTTTCCAACGGAGAAGCGGATCTGCTGGCCTGATTATGATTTTGTCAACTCAATACAAATAGAAGAGAAAATGGTATGAACAATGTCTGGATTACGCCGGTGACCTTTCTGCTGTTCACCGGAGCCGTCGCGCTGCTGACCTATCTCATCACGCGCCGGGACGAGCGGCGCACCAACGAGGGATACTTCCTCGCCGGCCGCTCGCTCACCTATCCCTTCATCGCCGCTTCGCTGCTGCTGACCAACCTCTCAACCGAGCAGATGGTCGGACTCAACGGCGACGCCTTCTCCTACGGGCTGAGCGTGATGGCCTGGGAGGTGGTCGCGGTGGTGGCGCTGGTGGCGATGGCGCTCTTCTTCCTGCCCCGCTTCCTCAAGAGCGGCATCGCAACGGTGCCGCAGTATCTGGAGCTGCGGTTCGACAAACACACCGGTTCGATCGCGAACCTGATTTTTCTCTTCGCCTACATGCTGATTCTGCTGCCGATCGTGCTCTACACCGGCTCGAAGGGGCTGCTCAGCATCTTCGGAGTCAAATCGCTTTTCGGCATCACCTCCGAGCTGGGAATGCTCTACCTCATCGTCATCCTGATCGGCGTGGTCGGTTCGATCTACGCGCTCTGCGGCGGACTGCGCACACTGGCGGTCGCCGACCTGCTCAACGGCATCGGCCTCCTGATCGGCGGTTTCATGATCGTCTATTTCGCGCTCCGCTACGCCGGGGCCGGCGAAGGGATGTTCGCCGGGCTGGAAAAGGTGCGCTCCTACGAGCCGGCGATGTTCAACAGCCTCGGCGGAAACCATCAGGCGGTCCCCTTCACCACGCTCTTCTCCGGAGTGCTCTTCATCAATGTCTTCTACTGGTGCACCAACCAGCAGATCATCCAGCGCACCTTCGGCGCAAGTTCGCTCGCCGAGGGGCAGAAGGGGGTGCTGCTGACTGGACTATTGAAACTGCTCGGACCGCTCTATCTGGTGGTTCCCGGGCTGGTTGCCTACTATCTCTACAAGCAGGGACTTCTGCCGGGGGTGATCCGTGCCAACGGTTCGATCGACTCCTCGCTCGCCTACGGGGCGCTGGTCCGCACGGTGATGCCGCCGGTCCTGACCGGATTCTTCGCCGCGGTGATGGTCGGAGCGATCCTCTCGAGCTTCAACTCCGCGCTGAACTCCACCTGTACGCTCTTCAGCCTCGGGCTTTACCGCGAATATTTCAACCCGAACGCGACCGATCTGCAGGTGGTCCGCTCCGGGAAGTATTTCGGCATCATCATCGCGGTCGTCTCGGTCGCCATCGCGCCGCTGCTCAACCAGGTGGACAGCATCTTCAGCTACCTCCAGAAGATGAACGGAATCTACTTCATTCCGCTGCTGGCGGTGGTGCTGGTGGGCATGGTGTCGCGGCGGGTTCCGGCGGCGGCGGCGCGCTGGGCGCTGGGCGGCGGTGTGATTTTCATCGCCTTCTTCTACTTTGTGCCGCCCTTCGACCGCATCGTCAAGGCGATGAACGACTACAACTTTCTCGGGCTGGTCTTCCTTTACCTCATCGTCTTCATGCTGGTGTACGGAGAGATTTCTCCCCGCAAGGAGGAGTACTGCCAGATCGACGCCAAGGCGGTCGATCTCACGCCGTGGAAACATGTGCGGCTGGCCGGAGTGCTGCTGCTTCTGGCGGTGCTGACGATCTATCTCTTCTTCGCCGACACGAGCGTTCTGCTGGTGAAGTGAGGCGACGCGATGGAGGAGTCTCCGGCGGGAGCTTCGGGGGGCGGTTCCGGAGCGGCGCGGAAGATCATCCACATCGACATGGACGCCTTCTTCGCTTCGATTGAACAGCGTGACCGTCCGGAGCTGCGCGGCCGTCCGGTGATTGTCGGAGGCCTGCCGGAGCATCGCGGCGTGGTTTCGACCTGTTCCTACGAGGCGCGTGCCTTCGGGGTCCATTCGGCGATGCCGACCCGGACGGCGTTCCGGCTCTGCCCGGAGGCGGTACTGCTGCATCCGGATATCAAGAAGTACAAGCGGATTTCGGCGGTGATCCGCGGGATCTTCCACGATTTCACCGATCTGGTGGAGCCGGTTTCGATCGACGAGGCGTATCTGGATGTCACGGTGAACAAGCGCGGCGAACGCTCCGCCACCCGGATCGCGCGGGAGATTCAGCGGGAGATCTTTCAAAAGACCCGGCTCACCGCGTCCGCCGGGGTCTCCTGCAACAAATTCCTGGCGAAGGTGGCCTCCGACCTGCACAAACCGGCCGGATTGACGGTCATCCGGCCGGAAGAGGCGGAATCGTTTCTCGACGCGATGCCGGTGGAGAAGTTTCACGGCATCGGGCGGGCGACCGCGGCGCGACTGCTGGCGATGAATGTCCGTACCGGGCATGATCTGCGACAGCTGGACCGGTCAACGCTGGCGGCGCACTTCGGCAAGGTCGGCGAATTCTACTACCGGATCGTCCGCGGGATCGACGACCGGCCGGTGGAAACCGGCGACGAACCGAAGTCGGTGGGCAAGGAGATCACCCTGTCGGAAGACAGCACCGATCGCCGGCAATTGCGGATCATGGTGCGCACCCTCTCCTACAAGGTGGCGCGGCTGTTGCTCGGCCGGGGGCTGCTCGGCCGGACCGTCACGGTGAAGCTCCGGTTCGGTGACTTTCACACGGTGACCCGTTCGCAGAGTTTCCCCGAGCCGGTGCCGGATGGCGGCCGCCTCGGAGAGATTGCGTTGGAACTGGCGGAGAAGGGGGGGATGTACCGGCATCCGATCCGGCTGGTGGGGGTGACGGTGAGCAATTTTCTCACTCCCGAGGAGCTGAACCGGCCGGTCCAGCTTGAATTCGACTTCTGACGGACCGGATTTTTTCTTGTCCGCCGATTGACAAACCGCACTCTCTGCGGTATAATGAAAGAACCCGACCGGGGGCCGTTCCGCCCTTTCGGCAGGGAACAGGAAAAAAGGATACATCATGTTGAAAGCCGTTCTTGCCGTCTGCTGTCTCGCCGCCGTTTCTCTCATTGCGGAGGCCGCCGACGCGGCGTTTAAGCCGCGCCTCGACCAGGTTTCGGTGAATGGAGAACTTCTCTACAAGGAGGGCGAATTGCTTGAGCAGCCCCGCAAGCTCGACGTCACGCTGCCGGCGAAGGTCGAATACGTTTTCACCAACGTCGGGGAGAAGGGCGCGGAAAAACCGCTGGCGGTTTTCGTCCATTTCACCAGCGGCGGCAAAATCGTTGCCGGCGGCGATTTCACCCCTTCGCCCGCGACCACCGAATGGGCGCCGGGCAAGCAGATGCGCTTTGTCCGCAGAGTCTATCTGGAAAAGCAGAAGGGCAAGGCGCTCTCCGTCTTCCTCGGGCTGTATGACGCCAAGGGGAAAGGAGCCCGTGTCCGGCTGGAAAATCCGGGGATCGGCAAAGATCTCCGGCTGCCGCTCGGCACGGTTCTGGTGAAGTGATTCTCCATTCCGGGGGGATTTCCCCCCCGGTCAGGCGGATCGTCACTGCGCCGCGCGTTTTTCGTCGGCTATGCGGCAGTATTTCCGGATGATTTCGATCTCCCTCGGGTCGTATGGGTGCAGGCTCGGCCGGAAAAGGTCGTGCATCCATCTGGAGAAGTCGAACGGCAGGGCGGGGTTCTCCTCGTACTGTTTCCACATGGATTCATAGGGTTCGTAGGTCTGTGAAAGTCCGGCCACGAATCCCCAGTTCCAGCAGCTGACCTTTTCGAGGAAGAAGAGCGGGAAGGCTTCGGCGACGTTGTTGTGACAGATCCGGTTCAGCCATTCGGTGTTGAAGAGCGGCCGGCCGAATTCACGCAGGTTCGAGATCATCAGAATATTGGCTTCGTAGTCCCCGTAGCAGTGATAGGAGATGACGTCGGAGAGCTCCAGCGCCAGTTTTTCGATAGGCTTCCAGTTCTGGACGCTGCCGCGCCAGCCGCCGGTGGTCAGCGGCTGCGAGGGGTTCATGCTCCGGGCGACATCGAAGATCCGCTGCAGATGCGGAATCGATGCCTCGTAACGATTCCCGTTGCCGGGCTCGTTGAAGAGATCCCAGGCGACGATGCGCGGATCGGCGGCGTACTTGCCGACGATCTCCGCGACCATGGCGTAGAAGCGTTCCGCCACCTCCGGCTCATCCAGGACCGGATTGTAGCCGACGCCGTCATACTTGCGGTGAGGCGAGTTCTTCCGGCCGCCGTGATAGCCCCAGTCGTAGTGTTGCGGCCCCAGTTGGGGCGGACGGTAGTTTTCATCCCGGGGAACAGTACAGTCGTTGGCGAAGCAGACCAGCAGGGAAATGCCGTGTCCCGCGGCGACCGAGAGGAACCGCTCGAACCGTTCGAGGAACCCGTCGTGCTGCTCATCCCAGACGATGAACTCCAGAATCACCCGGATCGAATTGAATCCGATCGACGCCGCCAGTCCGAGTTCCCTGTCGGCGGTGGCCAGGTGCTGCTCAAAATCCAGCTCCTGCCAGAGGGCGATTCGATTGCAGCAGTCGGACGGCAGAAAGTTGCAGCCCCGCAGCCATGGTTGATTGTCGTACCATTCCCACGCTTTTTTTCTGCTCCATCGTTCCATCATCTCATTTCCTTCTGTTGTTGAGGAGAACTGCGTTCGAGGTCTCTTTCTAGTATATCCGAGGAAATCGCATTCGGCAAGCCGGAAATCATGCATTCCTGTCATGAAATCATGCAATTTTCATTTGAAATTGCTCGGATGCAATGATATTTTCACAAAATGAAGAAGCGACACGCCAAAACCGTTCTGTTTGCCAAGAACTTCTATCTGCAACAGGAATTGCGGGGTATTGTCGACTACGCCCGGGAGCACGGCTGGCAGTTGGAAATGCCGCAGATGTTCAGCCTTCGGAGCCACATCAGAAACTGGCGCGGCGACGGATATCTCACCGATACCGGCAGCGGCGTCGAACCGTTGCATGACGCGGGGGTCCGGGTCGTGGGGCTGTCGCTCGATCCGGTGCTCAAACGGTTCGCCGACGGCATCGTCGCGCCGGACAATCTCCGGATCGGCGTCGTCGCGGCGGAATATTTCCTGCGCCGCGGCCACCGCAATTTCGCAGTCTGTACCGACTGCTACGGGCGGGACCGCGCCTTCGAGGAGCGGATTGCGCAAGATGGCTTCCGGGCGGTCCGCCTGTCGATGCCGCGCTACTTCCGGTCGCCGCAGACCATCGACCTTCTGGCGGGGAAACTTGTTCGGCTGCCGCGTCCCTGTGCGGTCTTCTGCAACAATGACTGGGAGGCTGCCGCGATCTTCAACGCCGCCGCTCTTGCCCGTCGGAAGGTGCCGGAGGAGATCGCTCTGATCGGCGTCGGCAACGAGGAGCTGCTCTGCACCGCGACCGAACCGCGGCTCTCCAGCGTCGAAACCCGCCTCTACGAGCGCGGTTTCCGTGCCGCCCGGCTGCTCGACCGCACGATGGAGGAGGGGGCTCCGGAAAAACCGGAGCTGATACTGGTACCGCCCTCCGGGGTGATCGAGCGCGGCAGCAGCAACTTCTTCGCCGTTCCGGACATCCGGCTGCGGCGGCTGCTCAATCTGCTGGAGAAAAACGCCGCCGGACCGGTGAAGATTACCGAATTTGCCCGTCGTCACCATCTCTGCGAATCGACGTTTTACCGACGCTGTGTGGCGGAACTGGGGATCTCCCCGAAGCGGCTGCTCGCGGAACTCCGGCTCGGACTGGCCTCCTCCCGGCTGCTCGATTCCGACGATACGGTCGCCGCGGTTGCCGAAGAGTGCGGCTTTCCGTCGCCCGGAGCGCTTTTCGAAGAGTTTCAGCGGAAATACGGCTGCACCCCTTCCGCGTGGCGTTCCCTGCGGCGGGAGTGCCCCGACGGAGAAATGACGGAAAAACAACGGAGAAACGACGGAAATACGACGGAAGAATCCGCCGTTTTCGGTACCGTGTAACTGCTATTGTTTCAGATGTTTCTGGATTTCCGCCGGCAGGTAGAGCCAGTTTTTGGCGTCACGTTCCCCGGAGTCGCCGTGGAAGTTGTCGTAATCGCCCATCACCGGCATCGAAAAGTCGAGGATCCGGAGCGTCTTCTCATCCATCTTCTGCCCGTTGGCGAGAGTATTCCAGTCGTAGCTGCCGCCGCTGCGCGCCGCATACTCCGCATCGGAAGGGCAGCGGAACACATCTTCGCTGCCGGAGAGATTCGGCAGCAGCACTTCGCGGATCGTCGGTCCGGCCGCCGGGTCCTGCGATCCCCCGCAGGTCGGCAGGCAGAAGCGGTTCGCCTGCCCATACATTTCCAGCCCGGCTCCGATCTGTTTGAGGTTGCTGAGACAACCGGCGCGGCGGGCCGTCTCCCGCCGCAGGAATGAGCAGACCCGCGAGAAGGGCGATAATTCCGATCGTAATCAGGAGTTCCACCAACGTGAACGGGTTTTGCTTCATGGTTCCTCCAGCATCTCCTTCCAGATTTTAAAAGTGGGTCCGAGCTGCTCCCGGTCCTGCGGCGAGAGCCGGTTGGTCGCGGTGTTGATCGCACGGTCGAAAGAGGCGCGCCCCCCTTCGCTGCTCATCAGCAGCGCCAGCGCCTTCCGCTGCTGCTCCCGCGGCAGGCGGCGGAAGTAGGCGAGCGTCTTCTCGGCGTCCTCGCGCAGCAGCCGGGCGCGGTCGGGTTTCTCTTCCGGCGGCAGTGCGGAGAAGTCCTGCAGCATCCGGTCGATCGAACCGGCGATTGCGTCGATGATCACCGCGTTGCGTCGTTCGGCAGGCACCTCCTGTGCGCTGCGGAAACTGCGGCGGAGCTGATCGAGCCGCCCCAGCGTCGACTGGGTTGGATCGAAGGCGTTGTCGAAATTCCGTTTGATCCGCTCTTCGGGGGGGAGTTTCGCCTCCGCGGCCGCTTCCGCGGCACAGTACAGGACGATTGCGCCGGCAGCCGCCAGAAGCAGCAGAAACAGCACTGCGACGGAAATCCAGAGTTTTTTTCTGCCGGATTTCATGGTTTTTATCACATTCTCCGGTTGAATTTTCCCCATTCAGGATACATTATATCTCCGCATTGGACAAATCAAGGTAAATCGGAGAATTTTTCGAAGAATCTCCGGTCCGGCTCCGTCATTCGAGCCGATTCATTCATGGAGGAGTTGAAATGATAAGAGTCGATTCTCAACCGTTGTACGATGCTCTCTGTCCGGAGTGGAAACTTGCCCCCGCTCCGGAGCCGGAAGAGCGCCTCTCCATCGTCCCGCTCTCTTCTCCGGTGACGGCCCCGGGAGAACCGATCACTTTCGGCGTTTCACTTCTGCGGCATGGGAAACCGGTCTCCGGAATCGGACTCAAGTGCCGGATGGAGCGGGAGTTTCACGATCCGGTGGAGTTCCCGCTCCCCACCCGTTCCGCCCCGGTGGAGGTGACGACCGATCTGGAGCGTCCGGGATTTGTCCGGCTGGAAGTGAAGTTCGGCGAACTCACCGCCGCCGGCGGCGGCGGCGTCTCTCCGCTCGAAATTGCCGGATTGCCCGATGTGCCCGGATTCGACGAGTTCTGGCGGCGGCAGCTCGCGCTGCTCCGCTCCGTACCGATGACGGTGCTGAAACTGGAGGAGATCGCGCCGGTCCTGCCGGAGTACGCGGACCGGGTCCGCTGCTTCGATCTCCGGGTCGCCTGTGCCGGCGCGAAGCCGGTCTCCGCGATCCTCGCGATGCCGCGGCATGCGGCGCCGCGGAGCTGCCCGGCCTACGCCTTCTTCCACGGCGCCGGGGTGCGCAGCGCCTTTCAGCCGCTCACCTGGGCTGCGCACGGCCTGATTGCGCTGAACGTCAACGCCCACGGCATCGAAAACAATCAACCGCCCGAATACTATCAGGAGCTCGAAAAAGGGGAGCTCGCCGACTACGCCCGCCGTCCGGTGCTGGAAGGGGAGGCGTCGCCGTTCCGCGATATGTTTCTCCGGGTGCTGCGTTCGCTCGAATTCCTCAGGAGCCTGCCGGAGTGGGATGGGAAGAATCTTGCCGTCCACGGCGGCAGTCAGGGCGGACTGCAGGCGCTGGCCGCAACCGCCTTCGATCCCGCGGTCACCGTCGGGCTCTTCAACGCTCCCGCCGGATGCGACCAGCTCGGCGTTCTGATCGGGCGCGCCCCGTCGTGGCCCGGCGCGGTGAGCTTTCACCCGGTCTCCCCGGAGGCGAACCGCTGCGCCGCGCTCTTCGACGGCGTCTCGCTCGCGCGCCGTTCTCACGCCAAAGCCTGGTTCACGGTCGGTTTTTCCGATCCCGCCGCCGTGCCCTCCTCGGTCTATGCGGCGTTCAACGCCTACGGCGGGACGGAGAAGGAGATCATGGATTTTCCCGACTGCGGTCACGCGGGCGCGGTCTTCTGGGCCGGGGAGGCGGAACTGCTCCGGGAGTTGACGGGGGCGGGGCTGTGACGCCAGGCTCTATTCGCCGATGATCTTGATCAGCACCCGCTTGGCGCGTCTGCCGTCGAATTCCCCGTAGAAAATCTGTTCCCAGGGGCCGAAATCCAGTTTGCCGTTTGTGATGGCGACCACCACTTCGCGCCCCATGATCTGCCGCTTCATGTGCGCGTCGGCATTGTCCTCATACCCGTTGTGGGCATACTGATCGTAGGGCTTCTCCGGCGCGAGGCGCTCCAGCCACCGCTCGAAGTCGGCGTGAAGCCCCGATTCGTCGTCGTTGATGAATACCGATGCGGTGATGTGCATGGCGTTGCAGAGCACCAGCCCTTCGCGGATTCCCGACTCCTTCAGCGCGGCCTCCACCTCGGGGGTGATGTTGAGAAAGCCGCGGCGATACGGCAGATTGAAACAGAGCTCCTTGCGGTACGATTTCATGAGAGGCCTCCAAAGTTGCGGGTTGTCAACGGAAAAGGATTCCGGCGTAGTCCACGACGTGGGAGTAGTCGCCGGTCACCTCGCCGGAGTCGGCCATCGCGACGATCTCTCCGGAGATCCTCCGCATCGGGTCGACCCGGTCGAGCAGCGCAAGGTAGAGCGCGATCGGATTCGCGCCGCAGATGGTCGCTCCGGTTCGCCCGAGAAAACGGCGGAATCCGTCGAGGTCGCGGGCGGCGATCCGCTCCGCCGCCTCCCGGTCCAGGCGATTGAGCTCTTCCGGCGTCACGCTCTCTCCGAACGGCGCGTAGCGGAAGTTCTCCCCGTAGTGGGTGAAGTCCGAACTGATGACCCAGAGCGTTTCCGGCGAATCGATGGCGGCGAACATTTCCGCGAGCGGATCGAGGTCGGCCGGCGCGATTCCGCCGACCACCAGCGGCAGGATTTCCGGCGAACCGAGAAAATACTGGACCAGCGGAAACTCCACCTCCAGCGAATGCTCCTGCGCGTGCGCCGCATCGGAGATCTGAAAGAGCGGATTGCCCGACTGTTCGAGTTTATCCTGCAACGAAAGCGCGGTGGAGAGGTCGCCGAACGGCGTCCGCCACGAGGTGAAGGTCGACCCCGCCACCCCGTGAAACCCGATATAGTGGGAGGGACCGAGCAGAACCACATTGCGATATTTGCCCTGCCGCGCTTCCCGCATCGTCTCCATCGCCACGCCGAGCGAGAAGAGATAACCGGCGTGCGGCAGGATGCAGCCGCGCACCGTCGCGTCTTTCCTCCCGGAGACGGGCGGCAGCTGCGCTTCGGTCTCTGCCATTCTCCTGCGCAGATCCAGCGCCTCCCCTTCATAGAAGCGGCCGGCAACGGCCGCCCGGCGGATTTTCTGCTGATCGCGGATCGGCATGGCGTGCTCCTTCTCCCGGACCTCTTCGGCTCAACGGTCGATGCTGGATTCCGCCAGGAATTCGTAGATGCGGGCCGAGAGCGAATTCTGATGGATGCGGATGATCTTCATCTCCCGTTCCACGCTCTCCGGCGAATCGGAGGCGTGGGCGGTATTCACCATGACGTTGCTGCCGAAATCCCGGCGGACCGTTCCTCCGGGCGCCTTCGAGGGGTCGGTCGGCCCGAGAACCGAACGGATCTTGCTGATGGCGTCGGGCCCTTCGTAGATCAGAACGAGACACTTCGCCTGGCAGTTCTGCTGCTGGCGTTCGATTTCGTTGCAGTTTTCCGGACGCTTGCCGGACATGAATTCGATCAGCTGCGAGAACTGGTCGTCCGCATAGGGAATTCCAACCGATTCGACCAGCTCCGGAAGCGAAGATTCGGGCAGTTTCACCTCGAAGTTCTCTTCGAGCAGATGGCGTGCACGCTCCGCGATTTTGGGCGCGAGCTTGGTGCGGAGCGCATTCTGGACCGGGCCGTAGAATTCGAGCGCGTCGTTGACGCTCATGCGGTGAACCTTGCAGCCGACGATCCGCAGCCCGGTGCGGCTGAGCATGTCGATGATGTTTCCCGGCCGGCTGGAGGGGCAGCGCCAGTTGTCCGGTTTGATGATGACCAGCGTGCGTTCATCTCCGGGCGCGGATCCGAGGGCATTGTCGATGAGATTCGGTGAGGCTGCGGCGAAATCGGCGAACATCCGGAGCTTGACGAGCGCTTCCTTCATGTTCGGCGGCGTGAGGACCGCCGGCTCGAAGTAACGCACCACCGAAGGGTTCTCCTTGTCCTTGACCAGGTCGGCATAGGTGTCGCGGAGCGTCTCGCCGGCCCCCGGGTTGCGCGGCGAATAGGGGGAGAGCCGGCCGGTGATTTCGGAGAGTTTCCGGCAGGCGTCCTCGCCGCGGAAGAGCAGCATCAGCGCCCGCTCTCTGCTGCCGTCTTCGCGGGGCGGGAAGTTTTCCAGAACATAGTTGGCCAGCAGTTTGCCGCTTTCGGATGAAATGTGGCTGGCGGCGTCCTCCAGACTGCGCGCGTACTTCTCCGCCATCTCCCGGGTGAAGGAGAGCATCTGAGCGCCGATGAATTCCAGATCCGTCCGCGACATCAGACGGGCGATGATGCCGCCGGTGCGCGATTTGAGCAGACTGTAAGGGGTGATGATAATGTAGGATAACTCGATGGCCATGATATTCCCTTCCCTGTACGCTGAAATCTCCGCGGCGGTTTCCCGTCCGGCGCGGACCGTTGAATGAAGCATAATCAGTTAATATAACGCGGTTTCCCGCTCCGGCAAGAGAGGGATGGGAAAAAAAGCGGATTTTTATTCAGGAAACCCTATGCTTTCCCGGTGTGACGGATCAGTACGATGGTCTGATCGTCGTTCTGTTCCGCTTCGAACGAGGCGACCTCGTCGAGAATGCGGTGCATCATCGCCTGAGAGGTGCCGCCGAGCTCGCAGGAGCGGCGGAAAACTTCGGTGAGACGCCGCACCCCGAACTCTTCGGAATCCCGATTCAGCGCTTCCGAGAGTCCGTCGGAATACATCATCAGCGTCGTTCCCGGTTCAAAACTCATGCAGAACGTGTCAAACGTGGCGAACTCATCGGGGAGAATGCCGAGTGCGGTTCCGTCCGGCGAAACCGTCCGGATATGGCCGTGAATATAGGAGATAAGATCGGTGTGCCCGGCCCGGCCGAATTCGATGAGCGAGTTGCTCCGGTCCAGCAGGCAGCACCCGAGCGTGATGAAGCGGTCGGCGTCGGTGTCGCGGTGAAGCTTGCTGTTGACCTCCTTGAGAAAGTCGCTGAGCGTGGTGAAGTTGTCCGCAAGACTCCGGGCGAAGCTGCGGGCCATGGCGGTGAGCATGCAGGCGGGAATTCCCTTGCCGCAGGCGTCGCCGATGATCACTAGAAGCCGGTTTTCGTCGATCTCCACGAAGTCGTAGAAGTCGCCGTTCACCTCCTTTGCCGACCGGGTGTAGGCGTCGATGGAGAACTGATCCCACGCCGGAAACGCATGCGGCAGCAGCGAAAGCTGAAGGTGACGGGCGAATTCCAGCTCCTGATCGATCCGCTCCCTGCGGCTGATTTCACTGTACACCTGAACCAGATTCTGCACCATCAGCACCTGCCCGGAAAGCAGCTTCAACCGGCTGAACTGCTGCTCGGAAAAAGGACGGCCCGGCTGAAGCCGGTTGGTCGCGGCACAGACCGCGCCGACCATCATTCCGTCACGCAGCAGCGGAATCGCCATGACGCTGCCGAGATGGGCGTTGTCCGGATATTCACTGAACCGCTCGTCCGCCGAAGCGTCGGGAACCAGTTCCGGCTGGCGCGAGAGGATGATTCCGCCGAGAAAGCCCTGCCCCGGCGCGATCCGCTCCCGGCGCAGCGCCTCGAAAAGATGGTGCTGACGGGTGAACAGCAGCTTGTTTGTGCTGTGAATCAGCGGATAGGTGCCGCAGACGCCGACGGCGCGCAGCTCGTCGTCCGCCAGTTCATAGATGGCGACCGCTTCGGCATCGGTCTGTTCGCTGACATGGCGGGCTGCCGCATGCATGGCTCCCGCCACGCCCTCGTCCCCCTGCAATCCGGTGGAGAACCGCATCAGAAAGTTGGTGATTTCGCGCCGCCGCTCGTTGGATTCATCGAGCTTGCGCGAAAGTGCCTTCGAACGGTGAAAAAAATGCAGGGCCACTCCCCCGAGGGGGAGCAGCACCAGCAGCAGAATCGCAATGAGCCAACCTGTCATTTTTCCCGTCTTTCACTCCCGGGAGGAGTTGGCTCTTCCCGGGAGGTGTGGTTGCGCCGGAGCTTACCGGCCGGACTGATACTCCTGCAGCGACTTCGGCGACGAATCACCGTGAAGCGCTTCGCGGATGCCGGCCGCGGATGCCTTCGCCGCCGCGATCGTCGTCATGTACGGGATCTTGTACTGAATCGCCAGCATGCGGATGCAGCTGTCGTCGATCTTGCCCAGCCGCCCGATCGGCGTATTGATGATCAGCGCGACCTCGCGGTTCTTGATCAGATCGGCGACGTTCGGCCGCCCTTCGTTGAGCTTCTTGACCTCCGAGTGCGGAATGCCGTTCTCAGCGAGGAACTTCGCGGTCCCTTCCGTCGCGACCAGCTTGAAGCCGAGCTCGTGCAGCGTCCGGACGATCGGCAGCAGATACTTGCGCTCACGCTCCGAAACCGAAACCAGCACCGTTCCCTTGAGCGGCAGCCGCGAACCGGCCGCCTGCTGCGCCTTGAAGTAGGCCATGCCGAAGGTCGGCGCCAGCCCCATCACTTCGCCGGTTGCGCGCATCTCAGGGCCGAGCACCGGGTCGACCTCCGGGAACATGTTGAAGGGGAAGACCGCCTCCTTCACGCCGAAGTAGGTCTGCGGATGCGGCTTGAGAATGTCCTTGTATTCCGAAAGCGAATGGCCGAGCATCAGATAGGTGGCGATCCGGGCCAGCGGCATGCCGGTCACCTTGGAGACCACCGGCACCGTCCGCGAGGCGCGCGGATTGGCTTCGATGATCCAGACCTGATCCTCGCAGACGGCGAACTGCACGTTCAGGATTCCCTTGACCCGGAAGTCGCGGGCGATGGCCGCCGCCTGCTCCTCGATCGTGTCGAGGTACTTCTTCGCCAGCGTCACCGGTGGAATCGAACAGGCCGAATCGCCGGAGTGGATTCCGGCCAGCTCGATGTGCTCCATCACCGAGGCGACGAAGGTGTCTTTGCCGTCGGAGATGGCGTCGACTTCGCATTCGATCGCGTTGTCGAGGAAGCGGTCGATCAGCATCGGATATTCCGGGCTCACCTGAATCGCCTCGATCGCATAGCGGGTCAGCATCGCCTCATCGTAGAGCACCGCCATGCCGCGGCCGCCCAGCACGAACGAGGGACGGACCATCACCGGGTAGCCGATCTTGCGCCCGAGGGCGACCGCCTCTTCCAGCGAACGGGCGGTGCCGCTCTCCGGCTGGCGGATTCCGAGCGCGATCATCCGCTCGCGGAAGTATTCGCGGTCCTCGGCGAGCCGGATTCCCTCCGGCTGGGTGCCGATGATCTTCACGCCGGCGTCCTTGAGCTCCTGGGCGATGTTGAGCGGCGTCTGGCCGCCGAACTGGACGATCACCCCTTCGGGTTTCTCCTTGGCGTAGATCGCCAGCACATCCTCGGTGGTCAACGGCTCGAAGTAAAGCTTGTCGCTGGTGTCGTAGTCGGTGGAGACGGTTTCGGGGTTGCAGTTGACCAGCACCGATTCATAGCCCGCGTCGCGCAGCGCGAAGGCGGCGTGGACGCAGGTGTAGTCGAATTCGATTCCCTGGCCGATCCGGTTGGGTCCGCCGCCGAGCACCATGATCTTGCGGTTTCCGGAGACCGGAACCTCGTCCGGCGCGCCGGAGTAGGTGGAGTAGTAGTAGTCGGCATTTTCGACGCCGCTGACCGGAACCCGGCAGTAGGTGGCGACGCAGCCGAGGGCGATGCGGCTTTCGCGGACCTCCTTCTCCGGAACGCCGAAGAGACGGCCGAGATACTTGTCGGAGAAGCCGGATTTCTTGGCTTCGATCAGCAGCTCATCGGGCAGCGCCATCCAGGTGTAGCCGGCGAGCTTGAGTTCGAAATCGGCCAGCTCCTTGATCTGGGTGAGGAAATATTCGGTAATCTTGGTGAGGTTGCGCGCCTCGGCGACGGTCAGCCCCTTCTTGAACGCCTCGTAGAGCTGGAAATAGCGCTCGCTCGACGGCGAGGCGATCAGCGGCATCAGCTCTTCGAGCGAAAGTTTTTCGATCTTCTTGACCAGCCCGAGCCCGCTGCGGCCGATCTCCAGCGAGCGGATCGCCTTCTGGAAGGCCTCCTTGAAGCTCTTGCCGATGCTCATGACCTCGCCGACCGCCTTCATCTGGGTGCCGAGGTGGTCTTTGGCCTGCGGGAACTTCTCGAACGCCCAGCGGGCGAACTTGACGACCACGTAGTCGCCCGAAGGGGTGTACTTGTCGAGCGATCCGTCGCGCCAGTAGGGGAGTTCATCGAGGGTCACGCCGGTGGCGAGCTTGGTGGAGACCTGTGCGATCGGGAACCCGGTCGCCTTGGAGGCGAGGGCGCTGGAACGCGAGGTGCGCGGGTTGATTTCGATGACGATGATCCGGTTGTCTTCGCGGTTGTGCGCGAACTGAACGTTGCACCCGCCGGTGACGCCGATGGCGTCGATGATCCGGTAGCTGTACTCCTGGAGCTTCTTCTGCACCGATTCCGGCACGGTGAGCATCGGGGCGACGCAGAAGCTGTCGCCGGTGTGGACCCCCATCGGGTCGACGTTTTCGATGAAGCAGACGGTGATCTTGTTGCCCTTTTCGTCGCGGACGACTTCGAGTTCGAGCTCCTCCCAGCCGAGGACGCACTCTTCGACCAGCACCTGGCCGATCAGCGAGGCGGCGAGGCCACGGGCGACCACTTCACGCAGCTCCTCGACATTGTAGACGATGCCGCCGCCGGTGCCGCCCATGGTGTAGGCGGGGCGGAGGACCACCGGATAGCCGAGTTCGGAGGCGATCTTCTCCGCCTCTTCGACCGAGTAGCTCGGTTCGGATTTCGCCATGGGGACGCCGAGCATATCCATGGTCTTCTTGAATTCGATGCGGTCTTCGCCGCGCTTGATCGCGTTGAGGTCGACGCCGATGACCTTGACGTGGTACTTGTCGAGGATGCCGGCGTCCTGGAGGGAGATCGCGAGGTTGAGCGCGGTCTGTCCGCCGAGGTTGGGCAGCAGGGCGTCGGGCCTTTCGCGTTCGATGATCTTTTCGACGCTGTCGACGGTCAAGGGTTCGATGTAGGTGTGGTCGGCCATGCCGGGGTCGGTCATGATGGTGGCGGGGTTGGAGTTGGCCAGCACCACTTCGTACCCCTCTTCGCGGAGCGCCTTGCACGCCTGGGTTCCGGAGTAGTCGAATTCACATGCCTGCCCGATGATGATCGGTCCGGAACCGATAATCAGGATCTTTTTCACATCTTCCCGCTTCGCCATAAAACGTACCTTTCCTGCCTGTTTCAACGATGGAGAGTATCGGCCCGGCGAACAAGCCGGCCGTGCGCAAACCGGGATGTAATATATCACGTTTCAAATATCAAGTCAAAGAAAAACTGCCGTATTCGTGGAAAATCCGGCGGCATATTGCAAAAATCGGTCGTTTTTTTGCAGATGGAACTTGATTTTTCCTCAATGTGAATTATTTTAAAGACCGTTGCCGATCGCATTCGGATGCGGGGGAGTAGCTCAACTGGTTAGAGTACCACCCTGTCACGGTGGATGTTGCGGGTTCGAGTCCCGTCTCTCTCGCCATTTTTCAATGGCTGCATCCGGGCGGCGGGCTGCGTTTTGTTTCTGAAACGCGGGGGAGTAGCTCAACTGGTTAGAGTACCACCCTGTCACGGTGGATGTTGCGGGTTCGAGTCCCGTCTCTCTCGCCATTTTTGTTTCTCCGGCATTCATCGCCGCAGCTGTTCTTCCTTCCGTGGAATTCCCGATGCGCGCCCCGGTTCGCCGGAACGTTTCCGGGACCTTGGAAAACGCGGATTTTCGACGGCGGAACGATTGACAAATCCGCCCGGGTCCGTTACATTATGAGACGACGGATTTATTATCAACTCATTCACCACGGAAAAGCATATTCTGCATATGAAATACGAAGCGGTAATCGGCCTTGAAGTGCACGTCCAGGTGCGGACGGCGAGCAAGATGTTCTGTTCCTGCCCCAACCGGTACGGCGCGGAACCCAACACCCTGGTCTGTCCGGTCTGCCTCGGCTACCCCGGAACCCTCCCCGTGCCCAACCACGAGGCGATCCTGAAAGCGGTCCGGTCCGGGCTCCTCACCGAATGCACCATCGCCAAGTTCAGCAAGTTTGACCGGAAGAGCTACTTCTACCCCGACCTGGCCAAGAACTATCAGATCAGCCAGTATGACCTGCCGTTCTGCACCGCCGGGCGGCTGCGCCTCTCCGGCAAAGGGTTCTCCGGCGCCGAACTGCCGGAGAAGTATGTCGGCATCACCCGCATTCACCTCGAAGAGGACCCCGCCAAGCTCACCCACAGCGCCGGCGCCTCCGGGGCGGACTACAACCGCTCCGGGGTTCCGCTCCTCGAGGTGGTCAGTGAGCCGGATATGCGCAGCGCCGACGAGGCCTACGCCTACCTCACCCGCCTCAAGGAGATCATGCAGTACGGCGACATCAGCGACTGCGACATGGAGAAGGGGCAGATGCGCTGCGATGTGAACATCTCCCTCCGCCCGGTCGGGCAGAAGGAGTTCGGCACCAAGATCGAACTCAAGAACCTCAACAGCTTCCGCGCCGCCCACCGCGCGGTGGAGTATGAGATCTGGCGGCAGGCCGACATCCTCGACAAGGGCGGTTCGCTCCGCCAGGAGACTCGCGGCTGGAACGACGACAGCGGCGAAAGCTATCTCATGCGCACCAAGGAGCAGGCCCACGACTACCGCTACTTCCCCGATCCGGACCTGATGCCGGTGACCTTCACCGACGAGGAGATCGACGAGATCCGTCGCTCCCTGCCCGAACTGCCCGAGGCGAAACGGACCCGGTTCGTCGAGAGCTTCGGGCTGACCGCCTACGATGCCGAAGTCCTGACGCTCGACCGCGCCGTGGCCGCCTACTTCGACGAGGCCGCGCGGCAGAGCCGGGCGCCGAAACTGGTCGCGAACTGGATCATCTCCGAACTGCTCCGGCTGCTCAGCGAGGAGAAGGTCGCGATCAACGAGTGCAGAATCGCCCCGAAATCGCTCGCCGAACTGGTCGATCTCATCGAGAACAGGACGATCAACGGCAAGATCGCCAAGGAGGTGTTCGCCGAAATGTTCGCCACCGGGGAATCCCCCGCCGCCATCGTCAAGGCGAAGGGGCTGGTGCAGGTGAGCGACGCCGGCGCCATCGCCGCGGTGGTCGCCGAAGCGATCAAAGCCAATCCGGCGCAGGTCGAACAATACCGGGCGGGCAATGAAAAGGTGTTGCAGTTCTTCGTCGGCCAGACGATGAAGCTCAGCCGGGGCAAGGCGAACCCGCAGCTGGTGATCGCCGAGCTCCGCAAACAGCTTGCGAAATAGGAGGGCCTCGCACCGTGGTGGTTTCGACCCAGCTGATCGTGCTGTCGAAGCAGTCCTACCGGGAGAGTTCGCTGCTGCTGGCCGGTTTGAGTCCGGACTGCGGCAGACTCAGCCTGGTGGCGAACGGCGCGCAGAAACTTTCGGCGAAGAACTTTCCCGCCGTCGATCTTTTCCGCGAACTGGAGGTGGAGTTCGACGACGGGGGGAAAAGCGACCTGCATACCGCGCGTCGGTTGGAAATCGCCACCGAATTCGATGCGATTGCGGCCGATCCGCGTCACTTCCGGATGGCGGGCCGCATCGGCTCCTTCCTGCTGAAGAACGCCGTGCCGAATGTGCCGCTGCCATACACCTACGACGCGTTCAAATCGGTGCTCAGCCAGCTGTGTACTCCATCGGGGACGCCGGGCTGCTGGAACATGGTTCAGTGTTCGGTGGTGATCAAGACCGCCTACCTCTACGAAAACGGCCTGCTGCCGGAGGCCTCCGATCCCCGGCAGAATGACTTTCTCGAGAATCTGGTCGCCGCCGGAATCGAAAACTCCGCGCTGCCCGCCTGCCGGCCCGACTACTGGAAGACCCTCAACGAGTGGCTCTCCTCGCTGCTCGACTTCCACCATCTGGCCCGGTGAATGGAGGTTACATCTCCAGCACCTCCCGCACGGTGATGCGGTCCACCTTCCACCTGTCGTCGATCCGCTTGAGAGAACAGAAGAGGTCGCGCACTTCCGATACGGTGCGCCCGTCCTTCATTCTTCCTTCCAGGATGCCGGTGAAGACGGCACTGGCCGAATCCGGCGGCTCGACGGTGATCTCCAGGCCGCGCATTTTCACCGAGACGGTGGAGAAGAGCGCCCGGAAGCGGGCCAGCGTCGAGGCGATCTCTGTATCCGAAAGTTCGCCCGAGAACATCTCATGCTTGAAGTTGAAGTGACAGCGGGGAGCGAAGAGCGACTCCACCTGCCGGATCTTCAGCAGTCCGGAGGCGGTTTTTTCGCCCGAACCCTTGGTGGCGAGCGAACAGAGCTCCCGCAGCGTGCGGCGGATCTTCACCTCGTCGCTGTCGCGCAGAAAATACCATGCCGCCGCACCTCCCGCGGCAAGCACGAGAACGAGGATCAAAGAAATGAGAATGCGCTTGTTGAGTTTCATCGGTGAAATACACTTTCTCCTGCCGGATCAGAAGAGGGGCGACCCGGCGATTTTGCTCGCGAGCACCTGCCCGAAACGGTGCTGTTCAATCGGCTGGCTGCGGTTGTCGCCGACGACGTAAAAGTGGTTTGGTTCGACTTTACGCGGAGGCAGATTCCAGTCGCAGATGTAGCGCACATAGGGCTCCTCCTGCGCCTTGCCGTTGACGTAGAGCGTACCGTTGCGGAATTCGATCGTATCGCCCGGCAGCCCGACGATCCGCTTGAGGAAGTAGACCCGGTCGGCGTAGCGCAGAATCACCACGTCGCCCCGCTTCGGCTTGCCGAAGAGGTACTTGCCGCGCCAGCAGAAGGTGAACCCCTTCGCCGGATAGGTCGGCACCATGCTCTCGCCGTTGATGACGCACGGAATCAGCACAAAGCCGAAGGTCACGCCGGCGAGCAGAGCCACCACGGCCATCCGCAGGAGGAAGCCGCGGTTGAGCCGGGGCAGAAAGAATTCGGTCACCACGCCCGCGCCGGTCTCGTCGTCGGAACGATGCGCACCGGCGATCTTCGCCCAGATGCCTGCCGCCCGCCTGAACATGATATCCTCCCGGCGTCAGCGCTTCTTTTTCCCGCCGACCGGAACGCCCTTGGCCGCCGCCTCTTCTTCCTCGAGGAAGGAGAGAAAGCGGGATTTGTCGCTCGCCTTCATGTAGGCCTCTTCGGCGGAGATGTTGCCGGCGTCGAACTGTTCCTGAATGGAGCTGTCCATCGAACGCATGCCGCGGCCGCCGCCGGCGTCGATGATCGTGCGGATATTGGAGATCTGCCCTTCGCGGATGGTGTTCGGCAGACCGTCCGCCCAGAGCAGAATCTCGTGGACAGCGACACGGCCGCCGTTCTTCTTGCGGCAGAGCAGCTGCGAAACGATCGCCTGGAGACATTCCGCAAGCATCGTGCGGATCTGCGCCTGCTCGTCCGCCGGAAAGGCGTCGATGATACGGTCGACCGTCTTCGGCGCGTTGTTGGTGTGCAGCGTGGCGAAGACCAGCATGCCCATTGCGGCGCAGGTGAGGCCGAGGCGGATGGTTTCGTTGTCGCGCATTTCTCCGATCAGCACGATGTCCGGGTCGGAGCGCATCGCTCCCCGCAGCGCGCGGGGGAAGGATTCGCTGTGAATTCCGACTTCGCGGTGGACGATCGTGCAGTTCTTGTTCTGGTGGACGAATTCGATCGGGTCTTCGATGGTGATGATGTGCTTGTGGAGGTTGTCGTTGATGTAGTCGATCATCGCCGCCAGGGTCGTCGATTTGCCCGAACCGGTCGGACCGGTCACCAGTACGAGGCCGGACTTGTAGTTGCAGATCTCAACCAGCGTTTCCGGCAGTTTCAGCTCCTGCATGGTGAGGATCTTGCTCGGAATCTGACGGAGGACGCACCCCATGCCGTGGTAGTTGTAGAAGTAGTTGCAGCGGAAACGGGCCAGCCCCGGAATCTCATGCGCGAAGTCGAGGTCGTGCGTCTCCATGAATTTGGTCCAGCGTTTGGGGGGCAGACAGATCTCCTTGAGCATCTCCTCCATCACCTCCGGAGTGAGGATGACGTCGTCCAGCGGCTGAATGTTGCCGTGGACGCGCGCTTTGGCCGGGAAGTTGATCGAGAGGTGAAGGTCCGATCCGCCGAGGCTGAGCATCTGGCGGAGGTAGCGGTTGATTTTCGGTTCCTGTTCCATGATCGTTCGTCTCCTTGAACGTTTACCGGGCTTGCTTGAGTTTGCGGGCTTCGCGGGTGGCCCATTCGGCCTGAAGCTGTGAAATCACCGACTGGTCGCGCATCAGCCCGAGCGCGACCTCATGCTCGATCAGGTTCTGTTTGTATTTTTCCAGCAGGCACTGGTCGAGCGTGCACATCCCCTGCTTGCTGCCGGTTGCCATCGTCGATTTGAGCCGGAACGCCTTGCCTTCGCTGATGATGTTGCTGACCGCCATCGTGTTGATCAGCACTTCGTAGGCGACGGTCAGTCCGCCGCCCGCCGCCGGAATCAGCCGCTGGCAGATGATGCCGCGCAGACTGCCCGCGGTCATCGCGCGGATCTGCGGCTGCTGCGAGGGGGGGAAGACGTCGAGCAGACGGTTCAGCGTATTGGCCGCGTCGCTGGTGTGCAGTGTACCGATCACCAGGTGTCCGGTTTCGGATGCGGTGATTGCGTTTTCGATCGTTTCGAGGTCGTGCATTTCGCCGATGACGATGATGTCGGGGTCTTCGCGGAGGGCGGCTTTGAGCGCCGTCCGGTAGCTGATCGTGTGACGGCCGATTTCGCGCTGGGTCACCTGGCAGTTCTTCGACAGCTGAAGGATTTCGATCGGGTCTTCGACGGTGATGATGTGGTCGGTCCGCTTATCGTTGATGATGTTGACCATCGCCGCAAGCGTGGTGGTCTTGCCCGAGCCGATCGGGCCGGTGACCAGCACCAGGCCGTTGTGGTAGTCGAGGAGCCGTTTGATGTGGGTGATGTCGGAATCCATGAAGCCGAGCTCTTCGAGCGTGCAGATGTGATCGGGCACCAGCCGGTAGCTGCCCTCCATGCCGTCCTTGTGCATCATCAGGCAGACGCGGAAGCGGTCCTTGCCGACCTCCAGAGCGAAGTTGATGTCCATATCCTCGTAGAAGCGCGCCTTGCGTTCGGGCGAGAGCAGCACGGTGTTGAGCCGTTCGGCATCTTCGGCGGGGAGGACATAGTCGTCGAACCGTTCGATGTTGAGCATCCGCCGGACGAACGGCTTGGCGCCGGCGGAGAGGTGCAGATCGCTGCAGCCGAGGGCGCGCAGGCAGGTCAGCAGCAGGATCATCCGTTCGGCGACCTGCGCATCGTCGAGCTGGGAGATGTCGCGCAGCGTCGGCAGGTCGGCGTAGGAGCGGATCCGGGAGAGATCGATGTTCGCGCCTTCGAACCGGGTTGCGGAGTCGGCGACCAGTCCAGTCCGCTGTCTTTTCCGGCGGCGGGAACTCTCTTCATCATCCTCATCCTCTTCATTCTGCCGGGGGGCGGCGGGCTGCTGCTGCGCCTGGGTTTCGTATTCCGGCGCGATGCCGGTTTCGGCCTGGCCGACCGCGTAGTCGATGACGGCCTGAATCTGTTCCAGGACGCTCTGCGCATCCTCCTGGGAGAGACCGGCGACCAGCCGGTCCAGGACGGCCTGTGCATAAGTGGTCAGATCGGGGGTGCCGAGGGTGGCGTAGAGCTGCTCGGCTTCCGTGCGGGTTAGGGCGCCGTTGGTGACCAGCGCGAAAATGAACCATTGAATGTCAAGCGGCATATCTCTTCACTCTCCTGCTGAAAACGATTGGATTTCCGTATTATAATCCGTTCTCGCCGATTTTTCAAGGCGATTACCGGAAATTTCACTTCGCAATTCCGTTCCGGCGGAAATTGCAAAATTCTTTTCGGTGTGCTATGTTAAGCAAAACGCTCCCGTAGCTCAGTTGGATAGAGCGAACGCCTCCTAAGCGTTAGGTCACCAGTTCGATTCTGGTCGGGAGCACCATGTCAAATGCAGCAGGGACCTTCGATTTTGGAACAGCGGGAGAAAGAGAGCCAGGCGAAGTACCGTCAGATCGCCGACATCCTGCGGGAGCGCATTCTGCGCGGTCGCTACAAGCCGGGCGAGACGATTCCCTCCTACCCGCGGTTGCGCGAACTCTTCGAGGTGAGCGACATCACCGTGCGCAAGGCGGTGGCGCTGCTGGTCAACGAGAAGCTTCTGCGCATGGAGCGCGGCCGCGGCAAGGGATTTTTCGTCATGCCTCCGGTCCCGGCGCGCGGTTCCGGGCGCCGCCTCCACCGCCTCTGCATCCTGCCGGTGAATTTGCCGCAGAGCGATGATCCCGCCATTCAGAAGGGGATCACCGCCGCGGTTGAGGCGGAGTTCGGGAGCGTCTTTCTGCTGCCGGACTTCGCCGACGCCGGCAGCAGGATGCGTTATCTGCGGAGCATCACCGCTGCCGAGGCCGCCGACGGATTTTTGATCAACGGGCAGCTTTTCGCCTCCGATCGGGAGGCGGCGGGAGTGACGGAGTATTTCGACTCCTGCGCCATGAAGTATGTGGTGATCTATTCGTGCGAATGCCGTTCCGCTTCGGAATTTTTCGCCGCCGGGCGTCCCGGCGTGTTCATGAACGAGCGCGACGCGCTCCGGCGGGCGCTGCACCGGGCGCGGAGCCGCGGGAACACCCGGCTGCTCTTTCTCGGCATCGACGGGTTTTCGGTGCGCCGCTCGATCGAAGTCGCCCGCCGCCTCGATCTCGCCCGGGAGTTCGAATTCGTCGAAATCATCCTCGACGAACTGCAGGTGAAGAATCTCTTTCACTCTTTCGAGCGGGTGCTGGAGGAGGCGGTCCGCCCCGGAACCACTGTCGTGCTGGAGGGGAGCAACCTGCCGCTGAGCTACTTCGACAGCCTGCTCGCGGCGCGGCGGCTCCGTCCGGGTCGCGACATCTCCTGTTTCTTCTTCGAGCACTACTGCAATCTGGAGCCGGTCTTTTTCAGCAAGTACTCCTCGATCAGCCGCCCCTACTTCGACCTCGGGTTCAAGGCGGGCGAACTGCTTCGGCGGATGGTCGCCTCCGGTGCTCCGGGAGAGACCATCACGCTCTCCGCGGCCTTCAACGACCTCGGCACGATTTAGAAGTTCAGCGAACCGGTTCGGCGATGACGAAGGCGGGCAGTCCCGGAATCTTCCAGTGCTCCAGCACCCGCCGGATCGCCGGATCGTTGAGGTTCTCCGCCTGAAACTTGACCACGACGAACTTCTCCAGCGCCTTCTTCACCTCCGGCTGCGGGAAGACCTCGCGCTCCATTGCGCGGCAGTTCTTGCACCAGGTCGCCCAGAAGTCGATCAGGAGCGGTTTGCCGGAACTGCGGGCTTCCGCGATTCCGGTTGTCAGCCGGGCGGCTTCGGCCTCCGGGGAGAATTTCCCGGGCAGCAGCGTGTATCCGGTCCAGCCGTAGTAGCAGGCCGCGGCGAGGATGATGACGCCGAAGATGGTTTTGACCGTCACCATGAAGGCGCCCGGTTTCGGGAGCACGCCGAATCCGGCTCCGGCCAGCGGCCACGGCAGCGCCATGCCGACGCCGAGCAGGAAGGGGAGCGCCAGTGCGAAGTAGTTCCCCGCCTGATACCGTTCGGCGGCGAAGAGCAGGACGCCGATCACCACCGGGGCGACGCAGGCTCCGGCCAGCAGTGCGGCGAGTGCGCCCATGACGAAGGCGACGACAGTTTTGCCCCCCCTGATCCGGCTCGGCTTGACGTTGAATTTTCCGGAGAGGTCGACGTTGAACACTCCGAACATCGCCAGCGCCAGAATCAGGAAGATCGCGGCGATGACGAAGTTGAACCAGCTCGACGCGTTGAGCGAACCGAACCGTGCTCCGGCGAGGATGACCGCCAGCCCGAGGATGCCGTAGGCGGCGGCCATTCCGGCGCCGTAGGCGAGGCCGCGCCGGAAGCCGGTGCCGCGCCCGGCGCCGTCGGCGCCGATGATGGCGAGGTTGACCGGAATCATCGGCAGTACACAGGGGGTGAGATTCAGCCCGAGCCCCCCGAGCAGCGTGAGGAGGATGATCCACCAGATTCCGGCGTTGTGGAACAGCGACTCCTCCTCCTGAGCTGTTCCGTTTCCGGAGAGGTCGAGGAAGCGCAGGAACCCTTCGGCGGAGAGGGTGCCTGTGGTCTGGCGGAGCGTCTTCAATTTGTCCAGTTCGAGCGGAGCATCGACGGCGCGGTCGAGGAGCGTTTCGGCGGACGGGGTGCCGCCTGCGAGGGTGAGATCCTCCGGCATGTAGCACATGGCCGGCTCCCCGTCACCGGCGCTCCGGCAGCCCTGGTAGGAGACTGCGGCTCGGAAGGGAGGGGTGCCTTCGAAGATCCAGACATGTTTTCCGGCGGGGTAGATCTGCGTCGCGCCGAAAAACTCGTCGTCGTGGTTGACCGGTTTCGGTGCCTTCGCCGGGGCAAGGGTTTTTCCGTCCGCGCCGGAGACCTGAAACTCCAGCGTTCCAGCGTAGAAGTAGTGCTTCGGGGCGACCGTCGCGGTGATCTTCAGCCGGGAACCCTCCGTTTCGGCCTTCCACTCGAAGGGGGCGGCGGTCACGGCGGCGGCGAAAAGTGTGCCGAGAAGGGAGAAAAGAAGACGGTACGGCATGGAGAGCTCCCGCGGTTATTTTTTCGCCTTGTCCGTCTTCTCTGCCTTTTTCGCCAGCTGTTCGATGTCGCGGATGTATCCTCTGGCGTTGCGGGCGGTCACCTTGCCGATCGTTTCGCCCCGGGCGTTGAGCAGCAGCGACGTGGGGTAGCCCCTGACGCCGTATTTCACCGCCAGCTTCTTATTCTGCGCGGTGAGCTTGGCGTCGAGCTGTTTTTTGCGGGGAAAGTCCAGATAGAGCAGTACGACGTTCTTCTCCGCGAACTTCTGGAACGAGGAGTCCTTCAGCACCTTCTTCTCCAGCTGGACGCAATAGGGGCACCAGTCCGAGCCGGTGAAGAGCGCGAGCACCGGACGCTTCTCCTTGGCGGCGCGGGCGAGTGCCGCGTCGTAATCGGTGCCCCATCCTTTGGGGGCATCCGCCAGAAGCGACGGCGCCATGGCAAACAGCAGTGCGAAAACGACGGTGGAGAACAGTTGCTTCATCATTTCAAATCAAACTCCTCGATTGGTGGATGGGGAAGACACGGCTTCCTCTTTCCACTGTAGCACCTATTTATTTTTTTTCAAGACGCAGTTTGCCCGCGGCATGAAAATAAGCTATATTACCGCAGCGGAGACGGAACCCGTCGCTCCGGGCCCTTTTCGGAAACGGCGGATCAATGACGGAAAAGTGACGGGAAAGTGACGGATGATGCGGAATTTTTTGCAAGATATTGTTTTCAAATAAGTTCTGACAGTACAGGAGAGAGTTGTTATGAAAAAGCTTGGTTCGCTTTCGCCCGCGCCGGTGTGGGAAATTTTCGAGATGATCTGTTCGATTCCGCACCCTTCCGGGCATGAGGCGGCGCTGGCGGAGGCGCTCGCCGCCGCGGCCCGCGAACGGGGGCTGGCTGTCCGGCGCGACGCGGCCGGGAATCTGCGGATCGACCGCGCCGCCGCGCCGGGATTCGAATCGGCTCCGGTTGTGCTGCTTCAGGCGCACCTCGATATGGTGCCGCAGACGGCGCCGGGGGTGAAGTTTGACTTTCTCACCGACCCGATTCCGCCGGAGATCCGGGGGGAGTGGGTGGTCTCCGGCGCCGGAACCACGCTCGGCTCCGACAACGGAATCGGCGTCGCCGCCGCGGTGGCGCTCCTCTTCGACCCGGCATGGCGCGGCGGGGCGCTGGCAGGGGTGTTCACCGTCTCCGAGGAGGTGGGGCTCAACGGCGCGCTGGCGCTCTCCCCGGAGATGCTGGAGGGGACCTATCTGCTCAATCTCGACTCCGAAGAGGAGGGTGAGCTCTACCTCGGCTGTGCCGGCGGTGCCCGGCTGACGCTCACGTTTGATGTCGCATTTCAGCCGGTTTCCGCCGGAATGACGGGGGTCCGCTGCACGGTCGGCGGCATGGCCGGCGGACACTCCGGCTGCAACATCGCCGACCGGCGCGGCAACGCGATCCGCCTGCTCGCCCGGCTGCTGGAACGCTCTCCCGAACTTCTGGTCGCCTCCTTCGACGGCGGCACCTGTGACAACGCGATTCCGCGTGAAGCGGCGGTGTGCGGCGCCCTTCCGGCGGACGGGGTCGAACCGTTCCGGACCCGGGCGGAGGCGTTCGCCCGCGAAGCGGCCGGAGAGTTCGACGCGCCGCCGGAGTTCCGGATCGAGGTGGAAGCTGCGCCGTTGCCGGAACGGGTCTGGCGGGAGGCGTTCCGTGACCGGGTGCTCGGCGCGCTCACCGGCTGCCCCGACGGTCCGACGGCATTCGATTCCGCGCTCGGCGTGGTGCAGACCAGCTCCAATCTCGCCTCGGTGCGGAGCGAAGGGGAGCGTCTCATCGTCGCCACCAGCCAGCGCAGCCAGATCGACGCCGAACGCGCCGCGTTGACAGAGGCGATCGCGCAGCGGTTCCGGGCGGCGGGGGGAGCGGCGGCGGTGAGCCACGCCTATCCCGGCTGGGAACCGCGGTTGGATTCGCGGCTTTTCTCGACGGCGGCGTCGCTCTATCGCGAACTCTTCGGGAAACGGCCGGAGCCGAAGGTGATCCACGCCGGGCTGGAGTGCGGCATCCTCTCCGGAATCAATCCGAAGCTGGAGATTCTCTCCTTCGGCCCCACGCTGGAGAATCCGCACAGTCCGGGCGAACGGCTCGACATCGCGTCGGTCGGCCGTTTCTGGAGATTTTTACGCGAACTTATTTCCCGGCTCCAGTCTTCGCCGCGGCCCTGAGTTCCTTCTGGAGTTCGGGAAGCCCTTCGGCGAAGCGCCTGTTGGTGATCTTCGAGAGGGCGGCGCCGATGCGGGCGTCGGCCTGCGCCTTCTTCCGCCCGAGCGGGGTTCGGTAGAAGGCGATCAGCGCACGAAGTTCATCCGGGGTGTAGTTTTCAAGGTAGAGTTCGGTCAGCTCCCCCTTGAGTGCGTCGAAGGCGAAGCATTTGCGGACGAACCGCTCCATCGCCGGGCGGGCGGGATCGTCCGGCGCGGAACCGAGCTGGCGGAGCGACGCCTCGACAGTCGCCTCCATCGCCTGCCGGGTTCCGTTGATCCGCAGCAGCTCTTCGGCGAGGGCGCGATCGCCGGAGTCGGCCATGGCGGCGCAGCAGCAGAAGAGCAGCGCCGCCGGAAGAAGAGGTCGTTTTCTCATAGATTCCTCCCGATGATCTGAATGGAGCCGAGCGGGCGGTTGAGCCGATCGGCGACTACTTTGCACTTGACCCGCAGCAGGAAGTAGACCGGCCGGGTGAACTCCTCGTCGAGCGATTCGAAGTTGCCCTGCCCCTTGGAGATGACCAGATCGGCATGGTGGAGCGCGTCGATGATCTCCGGCGAGCTGTGACGGAGCGATACGCCCGGGGCGCAGTCACCGGTATCGACGATCGGCGCGAAGTCGATTCCGGAGAGTTTCGCCTCCCGCCGGGTGACGTCGTTCAGCACCGGGAGGCCACGGACGCCGATGGTCAGCTTTTCGGCGTAGGGTTCCATCAGCAGCCGGTCCACCACTGCTTCGCCGCAGTTGTCCAGCATGTAGAAGATCGATTTCGCCCGGTCCATCCGGCGGTGGAGGTCGGCGCACGCCTCGCGGTCGAACGGCAGGTCGAACACCTCGCGGATTCCGGCTTCCGCCTCCAGCAGGTTGAACTCCGGATTGACGCCGTAGTCGATGATGTTGCCGCCGATCGCCAGCCGTACCGCCGCTTCGAAGGGATCGCTGCTTTCGGCGACGAGCTGCCGCAGTTCGGGTAGAAGTTCCAGCCCGAGCTGTGTCGACTTGTCCTTGACTTCCCGGTAGGCGTCCTCGATGCCGGAGACCTCGCTGACGATCCGGTTGAAGAAGCTGGCGAACTCCGGCGGCGTCGTCCGGTCGTCGGCGTCGACCACCTTGCGGAGCATCCGGCGGACCAGTTCGTACTGTCTGTCAAGGTCGGGGGTCGCCATCTTCGCCAGGCGGGAGAGCTGCGAAAGAACGCAGGGGTAGCAGTCGATCTGGACTCGCATGGTCAGGCCTCCGGCCAGTGGTGCCGCAGCAGTTCCGCCGTCACCTCGAGCGCCTCCGGCACGCAGCGGATGTCGGCGAGAACCGGCATGAAGTTGTTGTCGCCGTTCCAGCGCGGCACGATGTGCATGTGCAGGTGGTCGGCCACTCCGGCTCCGGCCGCCTTGCCGATGTTGCAGCCGATGTTGAACGCCTCGGGCGCCATCGCCCGGCGGAGCGTCTCCTCGGCCGCGGCGCAGAGATCGAGGAGTTCCAGCCGCTCCTCCCGGGTGAGCTGTGCAAGGTCGGCGACGTGCCGGTAGGGGGCCGCCAGCAGATGCCCGGTGTTGTAGGGATAGCGGTTGAGCATGACGAAACAGAGTGTTCCGCGATGGAGGATCAGCGGTTCCTCCGGCCGTTCTCCGGGCTGTTCGTTGCCGCAGAGAAAACAGCGATTCTCCTTCGGGCCGCGGATGAATTCGATGCGCCACGGCGCCCACAGCGGTCGGTTTTCTTCTCTCATGATGTCGATCCTTGTTGCCTGGCAAGTTGCAGGAGACGCTCCTTGCGTTTCCGGTATTGGATCAGCGCGACGGCGGCATGGAAGATCACGACCGCCGCCAGCACTGCGATGAACCATTCTCCGTGCCGGACGAAGAAGGTCTCCGCCGGCTCCGGCTCGACGCCGACTCTGACGGTGACGATGCCGCGGCCGCGGCGCAGTTCGAGCCGCGCTTCCGGGCCGGGCACCTCCAGAATCTGGGTGAACACTCCCAGCGGCGTCACCACGCCGGAACCGCCGTTGTTGCCGCAGCGGACCATCGGCAGTCCGGTTTCCACCGCGCGTGTGACCGCGTTGGCGAGGTGCTGTTCCGGTTCGCTGCTGACGGGATACCAGGCGTCGTTGGAGAGCACCACCAGCACGTTGGCGCCGCGCCGGGCGAACTCCCGGGTGAGGTAGCCGAACACCCCCTCGTAACAGATCGCCGTCCCGGCGCGGACATCGTCGCGCAGCCGGATCGGATTCGGGTTGACTCCCGGTGTCAGGTCGCGGTTCATATCCACCGCCCGGATCACGAACTCCGGCAGCAACGAGCGGAAGGGGATGTACTCCCCGAAGGGAACCCGGTGAATCTTGTCGTATTTGTGGCGCAGTTTCCCGTCGGCGGAGAAGAAGAGTGCGCTGTTGGTCACGCCGGGGGGGCCGCCGCCGGGGAGCGTATCCGCGAAGTCGATCGAACCGATCAGCATCGGCAGTCCGGTCCGGGCGATCAGCCGGGCGACGCCGAACCGGAATTGTGCACTCACCGGATGGGTCGAGCGGAAGGGCACCGGCACCGCGCTCTCCGGCCAGACGATCAGCTCCGGTTTCGGTGCAAGCTGCGGCGCCCGGCTGCTGAGGGCGAGGTAGATGTCGAGCGCCTCCTGCGCTTCGGCGAGTGAGGCGTTGCGCCGCTGGGAGATATCCCCCTGCACCAGCGCCGGGAACCAGTTCGGACGGAGCGGTTCGTACTGCACGATCCGCAGCAGTCCGCCGAGCATCGCCAGCGTGAGGAGGAGCAGAACCGCGAGCATGACCCGCAGCCCCGGACCGCGGAAGCGGGTGCGGCAGGCGGCGAAGATTCCGGTGTTGGCCAGCGCGACGAGAAAGTTCACGCCGTATCCGCCGGTGAACGCGGCGATCTGGAGCATTGCGGTGTTTCTCCACATGGTGACGCCGAGATCGTTCCAGGTGAAGAGGCGGGATCTGGTCCACTCCAGCAGAGTGAAGAGCGCGGCACTGCCGACGGCGAAGAGGAGCAGCCGGAAGAACGCCGCGGAGGTGTGGAGAAACTTCTCCCTCGCGTCGAAACCGCCATCCTCCGCCAGGGCCGGAAAGAGGCTGTTCCGCCAGAGCCACGGCAGGGCCGCCGCCCAGACCGCCGGCCAGAGCGAGATGACCGGCGCGAGCAGCCACGGCACCGCCGGATGGATCTCCCGAAGGAAGCGGAAGGCGAAGAGCGCCCACCCCAGCCCCCAGATCCATCCGGCGAAGGCGGCCGCGCGCCAGGTGGCGTTCACCGCGAAAAGCAGAAGCGGAACCAGCGTGAGGAAGGCGAGGAGATTCCAGTTGAGGGGCGGCAGGGCGGCGGCGTAGAGCGTTCCACCGAAAAAGATCAGCAGGAGCCGCAGCAGGCGGCATTTCCGCGAGACCCGCGCCGACTCGTCGGGCGGATCGCCGGCGCCGGAGGGCGGTGAAATCATGAAAATATCGGGTAAATGCGTCATTGCGATTTAAAAATTATTGAAATCATGGTGCTTTTGGTGTAATTTACTACACATTTACAACCGAGGCAATTTCAAAAGCCGGTTTCGCATATATTTTTTCCGGATTTCGACAGGCGCGGAGCCCGCTTTTGAAAGTTGCCTCACAATTTCGGAAAGAGCGGAAAAGATGAAAATCAACGAAACAGTGCAGTTTGACCACATCGTGGTCGGCAGCGGTCTGGCGGGGCTCTCCAGCGCCCTTCATCTGGCGCGGTCCGGGCGGAGCGTGGCGGTTTTGACCAAGCGGGAGATCTACGAGTGCAACAGCCGTCTCGCCCAGGGCGGCGTCGCCTGCGTCATGGACCGGCTGGATTCCTTCGACGAGCATGTCAAGGACACCCTCACCGCGGGGGCCGGACTTTGCGACATCGGCGCGGTCCGGGCGATTGTCGAGGCGGGCCCGGCGGCGATTCAGGAGCTGATCGAACTCGGGGCGAAGTTCACCACCCGCGGCGAACTCGGCTACACCGACGAGGCCGAGGAGTTTGACCTCGGCCGGGAGGGCGGCCACCACAAGCGCCGGATTCTCCATGCCGGCGACATCACCGGCGCGGAACTTGAACGGGTGATGATCGAGGCGGTCCGTTCGATGCCGAACATCAAGGTGTTCGAATACCACGTCGCGATCGATTTGGTGGTCAGTTCGCGGCTCGATCTCGGCGGGCCGAACCGTTGCTTCGGTGTGTATGTGCTCGACGTGAAGAGCGGGAACATCCTCACCTTCCTCGCGCCATCGACCACCATCGCCTGCGGCGGCGCCGGCAAGGTCTACCTCTACACCAGCAATCCGGACGTCGCCTGCGGCTCCGGCATCGCGATGGCCTACCGCGCCGGAGCGAAGATCGCCAACATGGAGTTCATCCAGTTTCACCCGACCATTCTGCACCACCCGACCATCCGTTCGTTCCTGATCAGCGAGGCGCTGCGGGGGGAGGGCGCGGTGCTCAAATGCCGCGATTCGCGCGACTCCGAGCCGGTTGAATTCATGCAGAAGTACCATCCGATGAAGAGTCTCGCGCCGCGCGACGTGGTCGCCCGCGCGATCGACTCCGAAATGAAGCGTACCGGCGAGGAGTGCGTCTATCTGGACATCCGTCACCTCGACGAGGCGACGCTTCGCCGCCGGTTCCCGAACATCTTCGCCAAATGTCTGGAGGCGGGCATCAACATGGCGCACGATCTCATTCCGGTGGTGCCCGCTGCTCACTTCGTCTGCGGCGGCATCAAGACCGACGTCAACGGCGCATCGAGCATCCAGGGGCTCTACGCGGTCGGGGAGTCCGCCTGCACCGGGCTGCACGGCGCGAACCGGCTGGCGAGCAACAGTCTGCTCGAAGCGCTGGTGGTCTCCCGCTTCTCGGCGGCGGACATCGATGCGAAGTTCGAGGTGTTCCGCCAGTCGCGGCCGAACACCGACGCGGCACTCAATTGGATGACCGGAAACGCCACCGACTCCGACGAACAGGTGGTGATCGCCCACAACTGGGATGAGATCCGCCGCTTCATGTGGGACTATGTCGGCATCTACCGCACCAACAAGCGCCTGGAGCGTGCCAAGAACCGGATTAAATTGATCCGCAAGGAGATCGAAAAGTACTACTGGGATTTTCTCGTCACCGCCGACCTGGTCGAACTGCGGAACATCGCAACCGTCGCCGAGCTGATCATCGACAGTTCCCTGCAACGACATGAGAGCCGGGGGCTCCACTACAATGCGGACTACCCCTACCGCGATCCTGAACTCGACTGCGTGGACACCATCATCCAGAGGGAGCTGTGACGTGCCTGCGATGAAACACGAACTTCCGGTCGAAAATCGCGTCATCGAACTCATTTCCACGTTGCAGAATGCCGGATTCGAAGCCTATATCGTCGGCGGGGCGATCCGCGACCTGCTGCTCGGCCGCCACCCCAAGGACTACGACATCTCCACCGCGGCGACGCCGGAGGAGGTGCGCAACGTCTTCGGCCGCCGGGCGGCCCGGATCATCGGCAAACGGTTCCGGCTGGTGCATGTCCGCCACGGCGGCGAACTCTTTGAAGTGAGCACCTTCCGGCAGGCTCCCTCCCCGGAAAGCGCGGCGGTGGGGCCGGACGGGCGGAAGCACGAGGAGCTGCCGGAGCACATGATTCTCTCCGACAACTCCTTCGGAACCGCCGAAGAGGATGCCTGGCGGCGCGACTTCACGGTCAACGCCCTCTTTTACGATCCGGTCCGGTCGGAACTCATCGACTTCACCGGACAAGGGATCGACGACATCCGTTCCGGCGTGGTGCGGGCGATCGGCAACCCGCGCCTCCGCTTCGAGGAGGATCCGGTGCGGATGCTCCGCGCTCTCAAGCTGGTCGGGCAGTACGACTTCACCTTCGACGCGGCGACGGAAAACGCGCTCTTCGCCATGCTGCCGCTGATCCGCCACGCCGCGCCTTCGCGTCTTTCGCTGGAGCTGGAGAAGATCCTGAGTTCGAGCTACGGGGACAAGCATCTGCTCGCCTTCCACGACTACGGGCTTCTGGAGTATTTTCTGCCGGAGATCGACACGGCGTGGGGCAGCCCGGCCTGTGAATACGCGCTCAACCTCTTCAACGAACGCAACTGCCGGGTCGCCGAGGGGATCTACCGCAACAGCATTTCGCTGGCGATGGCGACGCTGGCGCTGCCCTTCGTCGAACGGGAGTGCGGCAGTTCCGTCGGGGGGCTCTGGCAGAACTCCCCGGAGGCGCGGACGATCATCGCCGGTGTGCTGGATCGCCTCTTCCGTCCTCAGACGATGATGAACCGCATGACGCTTTCGGCGGAACGGGTGCTTCAGCTGCAGGCGCTTTTCGGAGAGTCGAAGAGCCGCCCGGAACAGCTGATGGAGAGCCGCTCCTACGCCCATTCGCGCGAACTTCTGCTGATCCGCACCGCGGTGCAGGAGGGCGACGTGGCCGAACTGGAACGGCTCTGGCCACCCGCCGGGAGCCGCCGCCGCGGCAGCGGCCGGGAAGGGGGAGAGGTTGAAGGCGGCCGGAAACGCCGTCCACGTCATCGCCGCCGCCATTCCCGCCGGGAGAAGGAGACCGAATCGTGAGGCGGCTCCGGCAGGCGGCCGCGCTGGTGCTGCTGCTGGCGGCGGGGCTGTTTCCCGTGCCTGGCGGCGCGGAGGTGCTGAACGATCCGGCGACCGGGCGACCGGTCCGTTACGCCGGGAAGTTCTCCTCCGCCAGGGTGACGCTGCCGGATCACTACCGCGCCCGGAGCCGGGAGTTCCGCGGGGTCTGGGTGGCGACGGTCGAGAACATCGATTTCCCGCGCCACGCCGATGCGGCCTCGTTTCAACGGGACTTCATCCAGCTCGTGGAGAATCTGCGCAAGGCGAACTTCAACGCGATCTTCTTTCAGGTGCGTCCGATGTGCGACGCCTTCTACCCGTCGAAGCTCAACCCCTGGTCGCGCTGGATGACCGGGCAGGAGGGGCGCGGCTACGGGTCGTTCGACCCGCTCGCCTTCATGGTGGAGGAGGCGCACCGGCGCAACCTCGAATTCCACGCCTGGATGAATCCCTACCGGGTGCACGGCGGCACGCCGTTGCGGCGGAACGCCTATCTGAAGACGCTCAGCCCCGGCAATTTCGCCCGGCGGAATCCCGCTCTGGTGCTGGAGTCGAAGCTCGCCAACGGCCGCTATTCGCTCTTTCTCAACCCCGGTGAGCCGCGGGTGGTCCGCCATATCGTCGATTCGGTGAAGGAGATTCTGGCGCGCTACCCGGTCGACGCGATCCATTTCGACGACTATTTCTACTTGTACACCGACATCGGCGGCATCGACCAGGCGACCTTCCGGAACCGGAATCCGCGCCGTCTTTCGCTCGCGGACTGGCGGCGGAGCAATGTGGACAACGTCATTTTCGGGGTGCGGCAGGCGGTGGATGCGTGCAACCGCGCCACCGGGCGGCGAGTCGCCTTCGGGGTCAGCCCCTTCGGCATCTGGGCGAACAAAAGCCACCTCGCCTCCGGTTCGTTAACCGGCGGAAAGGAGTCCTATTTCACCCAGTACGCCGATTCGCGCGGCTGGGTGAAGAAGCGGTGGGTGGACTACATCGTGCCCCAGATTTACTGGCCTTTTTCGCACGACGTCGCGGCCTACGCGGCGCTGACCGACTGGTGGAGTTCCGTCGTCGCCGGAACCGGGGTCAATCTCTACATCGGCCACGGCGTCTACCGGCTCGGCTCCGGTAAGAGCTGGCCGGCGCGGGAGCTGGCCGATCAACTCCGTTACAACAGTGCCCGTCCGGAGGTTTCCGGTTCGGTGCTGTTCTCCTACCGCAGCGTCTTTCTTCCCGCCAACGCGGCGATGAAGGAGGGGGTGAACCGGGCGCTGCGCACCTATTGGAGAGCACCCGCACTGCGGCCGCTCTACCGCAATCTGCGCTGATCGCCGCGTGCGGTCGGTTCTACTTGTGTTTGCTGAGCGCGTGTTCCACCATGGCGGCGACGATTTTCTCGGTGTTTTCCGCACGTTTGTTGAGTTCTGCCTCCAGGCGGATGGCGCGGCGTTTCATCTCCTCGAGCTGGCGGCGGTTTTCATTGAGCCGCTGTTCGAAATCGGTGCGGGCGTGGGCGGTGAGTTTCGCCTTGACGGCCTCCTTTTCCGCCTGCGTGGAGGCCGCGTGATAAGCGGCGATCAGACTGCGGAATTCTTGGTGCCGGGCCTGTTCCACCTGGCGCATCGCCTCCGCCTTCTCCTTGAGCACCGAGCGGAATTTCTCCGGATCGGAACTCTGAAGCCGAAGAAGCTCCTGACGCTCCTTTTCGCTCAGATTGGCGAAGACGCGCCACATCCGCGGGCCGCCGAACCGGGGGCCGCCCCCCTTGGGGGGCTTCCCCCGTTCCGCCGGGGGAGGCGGCGGGGGGCCGGCCGGTTCTTCCGGCGGGGTGGCGGATTCCGGGGCCGCCATTGCCGTTCCGGCGAAAACGGTCAGCCCGAACAGGAGAAGCAGGAGGCGGTGAAATTTCATGTTCAGTTTCCTTTCAGCATATTGAGTCCGGCGAGTTCCGAGAAGGCCTGCCGGCCGCAGTAGAGTTCGAAATTGAGGTTGTAGTTTTCCTGCTCGACTTTGCTCCAGTCGTTGAGGGCGAGCAGCTCCTGCGTCTCCGCGGCGCGGGCGTCGTTCGTATCCGGCTGGAACCAGAAGATGCCGGAGCCGACGAGCAGTGCCGCCGCGGCTGCCGCTCCGGTGAGGCTGCACCGGCGGAAGAGCCGGCGGAAGCGAAGTTTCTTCGCCTCCTGCTTCGCCGCCGCGAGAATCCGCCGGTCAAGAGCCGCCGGAACCTCCCGGCGGATCAGTGATTCGTAGTGTTCAAACTCTTTCATATGACACCTCCCCGGTCGATTTCCCGGATCAATTTTCTCAAATTCCGGATCGCGTACTGCATTCTGCCGAGCACGGTATTGATCGAGCAGTTCTGAATCTCGGCGATCTCCTTGAACGCGAGGTCCTGCTGGCGAAGCAGGAAGACTTCGCGCTGTTCCTCCGGCAGCCGGGCGACGGCGTCGGCAATCACTTTTCCCACCTCGCCGGAATCGAGTTTGCTGACCGGCTCCATCGCCGCCGGGCCCGGCACATCCGGCGCGGTCTCTGCATCGAGCGGAAGTGCCCCTTCCCGTTCCGGCCGGAGTTTCCGAATCCGGTCGATGAAGATGTTCCGGCTGATGCGGAAGAGCCAGGCGCTGAACCTGCCGTCGTCGCGGTACTTCGGCAATTTTTCAATCACCCGCAGCCAGGTTTCTTCGAAGACCTCGTCCACTTCGGCGGGGTTTCCCGGAATCAGATTGTTCAGAAACCCGTACAGCTGGCGGCGGTAGCGGTAATACAACGTCTCGAACGCCGCTTCATCGCCGCCGGAGAACGCCCGGATCAACTCCATGTCTCCGGTTTCGTCTGCCGTTTTCATCGGATCGTGCTCTCTTGTCTGTTCCATCTGTTTAACGGGCGGGTGGGGGAAAAAATTGTATGGGCCGCTGGAAATTCGTCAAAAAATTCCAGACCGGGCGGTCCGGCGCGAGCAGCTCCTCCGGCGGCGGACCGGCGAGCTCCACCCAGCGGTACTCCTGCCCTTCGCGGCAGACCGGAACCGCCTCCGGTGCGAGCAGAGCTCGGAGGAAGATGAGTTCGATGCCGCCCCGTTCCGGCGCCGTGACCAGCCGGTAGAGTTCGTCGCCGGGAACCACTTCCACGCCGAGTTCCTCCTCCAGTTCGCGGCGCAGCGCCCCGGCGGGGGTTTCGCCCGGTTCGATTTTTCCGCCGGGGAACTCCCATCCGGCGGGCGGTTTCCCGGCGGGACGGGAGGCGAGCAGCACCTTTCCTGCTCTGCGGATGACGGCGGCGGCGACGTGAATTCTGCACATGATTCTACCCCGGAAAGAGTTCGGCGAGCGACTGCAGCAGGAAAAGCAGTTTTCCCACCAGGAATGCACCGACCGCGTAGAGTTGGTCGATGAAGACGAAAAGCAGCATGATCATCACGAAGAAGGCGCCGCGAACCGCCTCCGAGCTCTGCCGGACGAAGCGTGGGAAGAAGTTTTCGAGGATGTACCAGCCGTCGAATCCGGGCACCGGGAAGAGATTGAGCAGAAAGAGCACCACGTTGAGTTCGCCCGCGTAGAAGAGCATCTCCCAGGTGAATTCGGTTCCCAGATTGAGTTTGAAGCAGACGAAGCAGAGCACGGTGAATCCGAAGGCGAGCGCGAGATTGGTCGCGGGGCCGGCGAAGGCGACCAGCGCCGGGCCGTGACGGTGGCGCATGAGGTCGTGCCGCACCGGGACCTGTCCCCACGCCAGCCCGAAGAAGGCGAACATGATCAGCGACCAGAGCCCCATCTGGCGGAAGGGGTTGAGGGTCAGGTGTCCGGCGTCGGCTGCGGTGGTGTCCCCCTCCCGGAGTGCGATGTAGGCGTGCATGAATTCGTGGCAGCAGATCGAGAAGATGACGATGATGGCCACGGCGAAGAAGAACTGCGGGTTCTCCCAGAGTTGCTGGATGAAAAGCATGATGACTTATACTTCCGATTCGTCGAGCGCGACCGGCCAGAACTGGAACGCGGGCGTCTCGTAGGGGTGGCTGGCCCGGATTGCGGCGATGACGGCGCGGAGATGGCGGCGGGCGCAGATGGTTTCGAGCTTGATTTCGGGAACGGTTTCCAGTGTGCCGACCGAACCGACGGCGGGCGAACTGCCCGGCAGCGGCCGGAACTGTCCGGTCCCGGCGGTGGACCAGATGCAGCTGTCGTAGTTGCCGAGCCGTCCGGCTCCGGCGGCTGCGACGGCGGCGCGGAGGGGTTCGGCGTGAGTGGCCGGCACATAGATTTCGATTTTGAAAAACATCGGTTCCCCCGGTTGAAAAATGAAACATGCGGAATTTAGCACCGCACCGCCGGAAAATCAACTGGAATATTCTCCATAAATATGGTATATTACGAAATTCGACACGATTTACGACGGTAATGCGGAGGAGAGCAACATTATGAGCCTGTTTGACCGTCCCTATATGCGGAACGGCGGTCGTCCCGCCGACAACGGCATGAATATGATCTGGACGCTGATCGCGATCAACGTGATCGCCTATCTCTTCATCGCCCCGCCGGAGTCGCCGGGATTTCTCCGGCTGGCGCTGACCAGCGGCGGCATCCGGGATTTTCATCTCTACCAGCTGGTGACGGCGGGATTCCTGCACGGGAGTTTTTCTCACATCTTCTTCAACATGTGGGGAGTCTATCTTTTCGGCACGCTGGTGGCGCCCCACATCGGCGGAAAGCGTTTTCTTGCGCTCTACCTGGCCGGCGCGATAACCGGCAACCTGCTCTTTCTGCTCTTCAACTGGAACACGCCGGCGATCCTCTGCGGCGCCAGCGGCGCGGTCTGCGCGATCATGATGGCGGCGGCGATGCTGGAGCCGAACCGGAGGTTCGTCATGATCTTCATGCCGTTCTTCCCGCTGAAGACGGCGACGCTGGTGATCTGCTACACCATCCTTGAAATCATCCTCGAAATGACCGGCGGTCAGAGCGGCATTGCCCATCTGGCCCACCTCGGCGGATTTCTCGGCGGCTACTGCTTTCTGAAGGCTCTCTTCGGCAGTTCTCTGCCGTGGGATCCGTTCCGGCACCGGGTGCGTCCGGGGGAGTGGAAGCGGCCGCCGGCCTGGGGGGATGCCGCGCGTCCCTCTGCGGAGCCGCCGCCCGCGGGAGGACCGGTCTCGCCGCGCGAACTCGACGCGTTGCTCGATAAAATCTCCCGGGAGGGGATCAACAGCCTGAGCGAACATGAACTTGCCCGGCTCCGGCAGGCCCGCGAGGAGATGCGGGGCGGCAGAGGGTAGGATCATGCTCAGCACTTCGCTTTTCGACTACACGCTCCCGGAGGAGCTGATCGCCCAGTATCCGGCGGCGCGGCGCGACGGGTCGCGGATGATGGTGCTCGACCGCCGCAGCGGAGCGTTTGAGATCCTCCCGTTTCCGGCGATCCGCGACTATCTCGAGGCCGGGGACGCATTGATCTACAACGACACCCGGGTGCTGCGGGGGCGGATGTTCGCGCGACGCGACGGGGATCCGGCCGGGGCGAAATTCGAACTTCTGCTGGTCGAGGCGCTCGATCCGGAGCGGCGGCGATGGAATGTGCTGCTCCGTCCCGGCCGCAGGGCGCGCTGCGGCACCCGCGCGGTGCTGCTCGACCACTCCGGCGAACTCAACGTCGACGGAGACGGCTTCACCGTCGAGGGGAGAAACGAGGACGGGTCGTTCCGGGTGGAGTTTTCCAGTGCCGATTCCGACCGTCTTCAGATGCGTTACGGGCACATTCCGCTGCCGCCCTACATCTCGCGCGGCGACGAGACCGCCGATTCCGACCGCTACCAGACCGTCTACGCCGAAAAGGCGGGCGCGGTGGCGGCGCCGACGGCGGGACTGCACTTCACGCCGGAGATTCTCGCCGGAATCGCCGCGAAGGGGGTGCGCGAAGCGGCGGTGACGCTCCACGTCGGTCCCGGCACCTTCAAGCCGGTTTCGGTGGAGAACGCCGAAGAGCACCGGATGCACTCCGAGGAGTACTTTCTCACACCGGCGACGGCGGAGCTGGTCAATGCGACCCACCGGGCGGGGAAACGGGTGCTCGCGGTCGGCACCACGACGGTGCGGGTGCTGGAAAGCTGTGCCGCGGAGGATGGAACCGTTTCGCCCGGGCACGGGAAGACCGAGATCTTCCTCTATCCGCCGCGTAAGATCCGGGCGGTGGATATGCTGCTCACCAACTTTCATCTGCCGAAGAGCACGCTTCTGATGCTGGTCTCCTGCTTCTGCGACCGGGAGAAAGTGCTGGCCGCCTACGCCGCGGCGATTGAGGCGAAGATGCGCTTCTACAGCTACGGCGACTGCATGCTGCTGGTTTGATTCCGGAAAATTCGCCGGACGGCTTGAGTTCGACGGAAAAACGTGCTATATTGCCGCCTTAAGGAAGAGAGGCGGTTCAGCATGAAAATCGGATGGAACATTTGGGCGCTTCTGAGCTGCATTGCGCTGTCGGCAGGCGCGGCGAATTATGAGCTGCGGCCGGATGATGAACTGCAGATCAATTCCGTTCTTGCTTCGGTCAACGGCGAGCCGGTCAGCCTGGAGGATATTCTGCCTGCGACGCGGCAGCAGGAGTTTCAGGCCTACGCCGCGTATTCCGGCGACCGGCTGTATGAGGCGATCCGGGCGATCCGGCTCAAGGCGGTGAACGATCTCATCGACCGCAAGCTGGTGATCGCGGACTACCGGCGGCAGCCGTTCGAGATTCCCAACCAGCAGATCGAGGAGGAGCTGGACAATGTCGCCGAGCGGATGGGGTACCGTTCGCGTGCGGAGTTCATCCGGCAGGCGCGGCAGGCGGGTTCTTCGATCGAGAAGCTCCGCAGTGAGGTGGAGGAGAATATGATTGTCCAGCTGATGATCTACCGCCGGTACCAGATAGAACAGGATATCACGCCGCGGGAAGTCTATGAATATTATCAGAAGCACCGGCAGGAGTTTGTACGTCCGGAGAGCCTGGAGCTGGGGATGATTTTGCTGCCGAAGGATTCGCCCGAACTGGAGGTGACGGCGGAGAGGATCGCTGAGGCGCTCAAGGCGGATTCCGGTCGGTTTGCCGAGCTGGCGCGGCTTTATTCGGCGGGGCCGGGTGCGGAGAAGGGGGGGAGCCTCGGGCGGATTGAACGGCGTCGGCTTCGTCCCGAATTTGCGGCGGCGATGCCGGAATTGACGCCGGGGCGTGTTTATGGGCCGGTGCGGACGGGGGAGGGGATTTTCTTTCTCAAGGTGATTGCGCACTTTTCGGAGGAGCAGTCGGATTTTCGCCGGCTGGCGGCGGAGATCCGTACCCGTATGAGGGAAGAATTTCGCGAAAAAAGCCGGGCCCGTTACCTGGAGGAGTTGCGCAAGGATGCGATCCTGCGTTACTTTTTCTGACCGGGGATTGATTTTCCCGCAGAGCGGATTATATTCGAATGAACGATAGAAGAAATCAGACAATGCAGAGCAGCCGGAGCGACGGAAACGATGAAAATTTATTGTGAAAAATGTAAAAGCGTCTTCGAGGCGGAGCGTCCGGAGAGCGGAGCGCAGACCGTTTGCCCGAAATGCGGCGCGATGGTGAATTTCCCGGAGACCCCCACCTCACCCGGAGCGGTGATCGGAGATTTTCTGATTGAGCGGGAGATCAGCAAGGGGGGCATGGGTGAGGTGTTTCTCGCCCGGCAGCTTTCGCTGGACCGGCCGGTGGCGCTCAAGGTGCTGCAGGATCGATTTCTCAACGACAAGGAGTATGTCGAGAGTCTTTTCCGCGAGGCGCGGGCGGCAGGAAAGATCAACCATCCGAACATCGTGCAGGCCTATGCGGTTGGCGAGGAGAACGGGATTTTTTACTTTGCGATGGAGTATGTGAGGGGGGAGACCTTCAAACAGATTCTCCAGCGGCAGAAGAAGCTTGACTTCATGCAGGCGGCCAAGGTGGTTCGTGAGATTGCCAGTGCTCTTGATGCGGCGTGGCGTGAGCAGAAACTGGTTCACCAGGACATCAAGCCGGATAACATCATGCTGGACGCCAACGGCTTCGCCAAGCTGGCCGACCTTGGTCTTGCCCGGGTGGCCGGGAATGAAAACCGGGATGAGGAGGTCGGAGACGAGGTGATGGGTACTCCGCAGTACATCAGTCCGGAACAGCTCACCGGCGTTCCTACCGATGTGCGCAGCGACATCTACAGTCTCGGGGCGACGCTCTACCAGTTTGTGACTGGGCGCTTCCCCTACGTGGCGGACACCGCCGAGGAGATTGCCCGGATGCACGTCGCCGGGAATCTGACGCCGCCCAAAGAGGTGAATCCGGAAATTCCTGACGAACTCAATACGATCATCATGAAGATGATGGCGCGGAACATCGAAGATCGCTACCAGACGCCGACGCCGCTCATGAAGGCGCTCGACATGTTCATGCGCAACTATCGTCCGGCGGGGCCGAACGTGCCGACCCTGAACCTGAAGTTCGGGAAAAAGGCGGCGGCACCGTCATTCAAGCTTCCGGCGGCGGCAAAGGCGGCGGCACCGAAAATGACGGCTCCTGTTTCTTCTTCGCAACCATCTGTTTCTCATGATGTTGCGGAGGAAAGTGACGGAAATGTGACGGAACGTCCCGTTTCAGAACCGGCTTCGGTGCCGGAGGAAAAACCTGTGGAGGAGAAGAGGGCGGAGCCGGCGAAGGAGGAGAAGGCGCCGGAGATGACGGCGGAGAATATTCCTCGGCCTGAAATGGCTCCGGAGCCGGAAGCGCCGCAGGAGGAAACTCCTCCGCCGCGCCGCCGGCTTTCGCGCCGGATGAAACTGGTGCTGCTGATTGGCGGAATCGTGCTGGTCGTGGTGCTTGGCGCGGGCGGGACATTTGTATTTCTGGCGAAGGGCGACAAATTGCCGGAGCCGTTGAAACCGTATGGAAAGCCGGTTGCGGAGTGGTTCGCCGCCCGGGCAAAGGCGGCGACTGAGGCCGTTTCTGCTTCGGAGCCGGAGAAAAAGGCGGAACCGGTTGCGCCGCAGAAGAAGATTGAGCCGCAGAAGCCGGCGACCCGGCGGGCATATCTTGACGGAATCGAAAAATTCCTGACGCTGGTGCGGAATCGTCCGGATGATCGGGAGGGGCAGCTTGCCGCGGGGGATGAATTTTTCACCCGTTTTCCGCAGCCGCAGACCGAGGAGGAGCGTTCCGCGCTCCGGCCGATGCAGGAGGTGTATGGCAGGCTGGATGAGCTGCATCGAGCTGCGCCGGCGCGGGCAGCCGCCCGGGAGCGTCATTTGAAGGAGATTGCCGAGCGGCGCGAGGCGTCGGATGAGGCGAAGCGGGCGCGTGCCGAGGCGGAAGCGGAAGCGCGGCGCCAGCGGGAGGAGCAGGCGCGGCTTCTGCGGGAACAGGCGGCGGAGCAGAGGCGTCTGGCGGCGGAGCTGCAGCGGCAGCTTGCCGCCCGGGTAGCCGGTTTGAAAGCGGAGCTGGGGCGGTATTATCCCGCGCTGGTGGCGGGATTTTACAGCGCCGGCCTGGAGGGGAATGAGGCTTCGTTGAACGCAGCGGTGCAGAGCATGTCGGAATACATTGCGCCTTCGGCGGCGGATTCCCGGGAGGAGAAGGCGTTGCTGAACACGTTCCGTGCGATGCAGCAGGAGTTGCCGAAGGAGGCGGTGAAATTCCGCAATTTCGTTCGCACGGTGGAAGCGGTGAATGGAAACAACAGTTTCAATGTGGAGCTTGCCGGCCATGAGCTGGCGGATGTGGTATCGATCCGGCCGGGGAAGGTGCTGTGCCGTCGTGCCGGTCAGGATCCGGAACCTCTTCCGCTGGACGATGCACGGGTACGGCGTCAGTTTTTCTTGCGTCTGGAACAGAAGTTGAAGTTGACGAATGCGGAGTTCTGGTTCCGGCTGATGAACCGTCAGCTGGATGGAGAGACGGCGAAACTTGCTCCGGCGGGCTTCTGGCGGAACAACTTCCGTATCTTTGCGGAATCTGTAAAATAACGGAACCGATCCGTTATTTATCCGGAAATGACGGCCCGTCATTTCCGGAATACGTTGCAGCGCAATGAAGAGGAGAAATGGCATGAAATTCCGGATGGTACACAACAACTTCAACGTGCTCGACCTTGAGAAGAGTCTGAAATTCTACCGTGAAGCCTTTGACATGAAAGAGGTGCGGCGGATCGAAGCGAAGGACGGGAGCTTCATCATCGTCTATCTGGAGGACGGGAACAGCTCTCACCAGTTGGAATTGACCTGGCTCCGAGACCGCAAGGAGCCGTACAATCTCGGCGACAACGAATTTCACCTGGCATTCAAGGTCGATGATTATGAAGCGGCCCATGCCCGCCATGAAAAGATGGGCTGCATCTGCTACGAAAACCCCGAGATGCACATCTACTTCGTGAACGATCCAGATTCATACTGGGTCGAGGTTGTTCCTGAGAAGCGATGATTTCACAAAGCTTGATTCCAAGGATGGAGAATTACGCTTCATGACTCTGCTGTCAATTATTAATCGAGTAGAGGTGGAAAAAGAGGGAACTATTTGATAGAGAATTTATCAAGCAAATCATTATTTTAAAGGTATGTTATATGGAGCAGGTAGATCCTCAATATTTTGAAGACATTGTTCGTGAAATAACAGAAGGAAAAATATTTGAAACCTTTGTCTGTGATTTTTTGTGCCAAGCAATAGGAATTGAATTTCATCCCGCAGGCGGAGTTCACGACCAAGGGATTGACGGGATACGTTATCCGCGACACAATGAAGATCCTAATTATAAAGTGATATATCAAATATCAATAGATGAGAGCCACTCAAAAATCTATGATACTCTCGAAAAGTTAAATTCAAATGGAATCTCATTTTCAGAATTGTGCTTTGTAACTAATAATGTTGTAAAAAAGCCAGATGAACTACGAACGAACATATATAAAAAATATCATATTTTACTAACGATATATGATGTGAAGTGGCTACGAGGTCACGTGAATTACTCCGTCGGAACTATGAATGTTTTTTCCACATTTGTAGACCGTTATTGCCACGAATTCACATCCATTGGAAAAACTCGACTTATTGAAAATTTTGATGGGGATCCTCGCATTTTAATTTTTTTAAGACAACAATTAGACAACGCAGAGGCTGTTGATGATTTACAAAGTCTCGTGTTAGATAGCATGATTATTTATGCATTAGAAGGAACTGATCCTGATAAAAAAATACTTATGAGCAAAGAGGAAATTCTAAAAAAAATCGCGGCTATTGCTCCTGTTCGTTTTGATGAAAATATTTTTGAAAAAAGGCTATTAGTCTTATCTACAAAACCAAGAAAGATTAATCATCATCGCGCAACTGATCAATATTGTTTGCCATATACAACAAGACAAGAAATTCAAGAATTAAACATTCATGACGAATCTATTGTCAGTTGCTTTGAAAGATCTCTCGATGAGCGTATTTCAGAAGAAAAGGTGGGTGAATGTTTTTCTGCCACTGATCTTAAGAGTGACATAATATGTATATTCAATGAAATTTTCAAACGAAGTGGGTTCGAATTTGCCAATTTTGTATTGTCATCAGGAAATACAAAAAATATTGTTCAAGACTTACCTGCTATAATAGAGAATGTGGTGATTAATAAACATGTTTCATTAACAAAACCTAGAAAAGACCATATTAGTAGTCTAATATTGTCAATATTAAGGAACATAATTTACTCCCCTAATCGCGAGGAAAGACAGTATTTATCATCTTTGTCAAAAACATATATGACTTTATTTATGTTACAAGCAGATCCTAAAATTGCAAATTATTTGAGGACAATGGCTCGCGGATTAGAGATTTTTGTTTGCAGTTCTATCTTAATACCTGCATTGTCAGAAATCATGGCTCCTGAAAAAGATCGGCGACTTTGGAACATGTTAAAAATCGCAAGAGATGCAGGGGTTCGATTTTTTATTAACTCTTCAACCATTGATGAAATAACACAACATATTGAAAATAAACTGAAAGAATATAAAAGTGACTATGAAGGAAACGAGGATTTATATACTGATCCTCAAATGATATCTTGTATTGACAGTATTCTAATTAGAGGTTTTTTTTATGGCTCTGTCACAACAAATGGTTGATTTTTGACGAGAAATAGCGTATAATAATAGT
>OLGD01000344.1_pt1 | contig 98174 bp, 83 predicted proteins | sample 1605311 | NCBI WGS metagenome assembly OLGD01 (sample SAMEA3888917, study PRJEB22519) | human gut metagenome | biome: human gut; feature: human-associated habitat; material: faeces | place: Denmark | collected 2010 | reverse complement strand
TGAGACACCGGCACTCCTTTAAAATCGAACGCAACATCAATAGAGACAATAGTATTATCATCTCTTGTATGACGAACAAAGTACTGCTGAGTCACCTTAACATCGGCTTCAGGAGACTGAGAACGAGGCATAACGGATATAAGAGCTCCGGGAGAAATAGACCCACGAAAAACGCACATATTAAGGACAGTCCACATCACGAAGAAACCGAAGAGAGCCCAAAAAAGATTTACGCCTAAGACATTAGCTATACGAGAGTCAGCAAGAAGATCATAAAGATGAGCAAATATAGACTTCATAAGATCAAGAAACTGAAACATTACTTTGACATACCTCCATGTATAAGCATAGAAAGACAAAAGAAAGTACAGCAGATCACAGCGACAGGAAGAAGAGTAGAAGGAACATAAGCCCATGAACCGGCAGAGCTTGCAGTAAACCGAACCATAATCGGAATCCACTTTACAAGACCAACAAAGAAATCGATAATAACATTACCGATCGTCATGATAGCCTCACCGATCTGAGTAAGAATACCGATCATAAAGTCACCTCCCCATAATCATACGCGAAAGTATGAAGCCAACGGACACAGTAACAAAAGGCAAGAAAATCGGTAAACCGAAAAGGAATTCTACAACATTACGCCAGAAAACAGGAACATCAGCCGGAATTCCTTTAAGAAAGAGTTCGACACGATCAATGATACCATTAGCAGAGTTAACGGCATAATCTTCAGGAAGCTGATCAGCAGGATTATCAGGATGAGAACCGGTAATAACACCATAATCATCAGTCATAATACCCTTAATATCATCGACAGAGCCTTGAATCTCACTGACTTGCTTATCAATCCGATCAAGAGACGGATTAACGACAACAGAATCCAAAGAACCGGTATAAGATATGACATCAGAGAAGCCTAAGTTAAGAACAATTTTACTTGCAGCAGTAGTAGGATTATAGTTAGACTTAAAACTAACGCTGATAGTCTGAACAAAAGTATCACTGGTAGGAGTGACGGTACATCTGATAGCACGATCAAAGCCACCAGTACCAATATACTTGTCTTCAAGAGTCATAGCAAGACCGCCGAGAGAGACAGACGAAAGCTGAGTACCGGTACTGACAGGAGTACCAGAAGAGTTATAGAAAGCAATATAATTACGAAGTATCACAAACTCATAAGTACGACCCTTAAGAAGAGTCCAACCATCAGTAAACTGAAGCTGAATACCATACATACTTGCACCGCTCGGAAGAGGAGTAAAAGTATATTCAAGACCAGCATACAAAGAAGATATATACCGAGAAGTTACAGAAGTCCATGAGACATAGGGAGAAATATCATACTGCCGAGAAACAAAGCCGGCAGGGTTAACCGGAGAAGCCGTAGAAAGCCAAGCACCGGAAGAAGAGTAGCAATAAAGACTACAAGTAGAAGTCTGAAAATTCCACCAATCAGCAGCTGTCACGGTATCATTCCATGCAGCTGAACAGGAAAGACAGAGAAGAGAGGCGGAGACAATGACCGCCATAGTTACAACAAACAAACGCTTCATATCTCCGCCTCCAAGCTTAAACTTCAACCATAGACAGACCGACGACACGCGCCTGAGGCTTACCGTTGAAAATCTCAATATCAAATTCAACGGCATAGTATTCTTCAGGAACGAGATCGGCAATCTTAAGATCAGGGATATACTGACGGAAAGTCTCTTTACCAACAACCTTATCGGACTCATCCTGAACCACGCCGTAAACCTCAGCACCGGTAATGTGGCGACCGTCTTTATTTGTGTAATCGATAAGTTTGTAACCTGTAAGCAAAATAGTCATGTTATTCAATCTCCATTTTCTTGAGTGTAATTTTTGTAGATTTAATCAAAGCGAAAATGTCAACAAGCTCATCACGCACGGAAGACCAATAATCATAGGAATTTTCCGCGAGAAAAAGAGCCTGAGTCATAGTAAGCTCGGTCGTCTTCGCAAAGAAACGGGCGAGCTCGGTATACTTATCAGCAGCTATATAACTCACCTCCAAATATACAATCGGCACGAACTCGGCACACGACAAAATAAAAAATGTTTGACATAGATAATACCTCCGCATTTTCTTGCGTAAATTTTTGTTAAACAACGTTAACATCTTCATTATACAAAGTAAAACAAAGTTTGTCAAGAGAGAATTGAAATTATTTTTTAGATATGATATACTTTTCAAAAAAAGAGGAGTAAAGTAAAATGCAAAGACAAGAAAAACGGACACATATTATAGCAATAAGACTAACAGAAGAAGAAAAAGCAACAATAGAGAAACACGCACAAGACGCAAAAAGAACAGCAAGCGACTTTTCAAGATATGCAATAATGACATACATTGAAATACTAAAGAAAACAAAATAAAAACCTCCGGAAAAATCCGGAGATTTTTTATTCCCCCTATTATACTAAATTTTCATTTAGTACAATTACGAATCACTATTATAATAAGTATAATACTTCCCCCGTTCATTAAAATCAGACGCCGCCCCTTCGACTTTTATCAAGGGACGGCGCAGAATATAGATTAATGAGATTGATTATCTGTTCTGGCCTCCGGACTCTACAAGAAACGCAGCTTCGCTGTCGGCTACCGAAAGTGCGAGTGCGAGCGGAAACATTTCGAAGGCGGCACTGACATTTCTTGCATCGTCAGTTGACGAAAATCCCATGTGGTATCTTATTGCAAATGCCTCTTCACGTGTCAGCTTCATATACCCGGAAATAATGTAAACCGACTTTTCACCGTGACCGTACGGCAGCTTGTCATCGATCTCAAAGACCGGCACCGACTGCCATATACCGTTTGCGTCCTTGACGTTGCGCGTGCCTTTCTTATAGAATCCGGTTTTGCACACGTCATGCAGGAGCGAAACGATTGCCACGGTTTCGGGCGTATAGTTCATTCCGTACAGTTCCTTCACACGCGGTCGTTCAAGATAGTCGCAGAGGCAATCGTAGACATTCAGGCTGTGTTCCATAAGACCACCCTCATACGCTCCGTGATAACGTGTGCTTGCCGGAGCGGTCGTAAAATCACTGGTACTCATCAGATAGTCAAAAAACCTGTCTGCCCCTTCCCTTTTAATGTTTTCCCTGTAAATTTCCTTAAATCTTTCGATTATTGACATGATCATGTCCCTCCGTTCGGGTGATTGATTGCTATGTAAAGCTCGTCGGAAAGGCGGGCAAACTCCGGAATTCCGAGCTGTTCCCCGCGTATATTTTCCGGAAAACCGGCAGAAATAACAGCCGAGGCAATTCCGGCTTTTCCGATCTCTCCGAACTCCGAAGCAAGCGAATTGACAAGCGTTTTGCGTCGGAGTGCAAATGCCCCGCGTATGCAGCGTGTGAGCGTTTTTTCGTCTTTTACGGTATAAGAGCGCTCACGGCTGGTCTCTATGCGTATGACGGCGGAATCAACCTTCGGCGCGGGAATAAAACTGCCGGCAGAGACCGTGAATAATCTTCTGGCGGTTCCGTATCTTGCAACCGAGGCGGTTATCGCACCGTAATCAGGTTCTCCGGGCTTTGAGGTAAGACGCGCGGCAACCTCTTTCTGTATCATGACGGTTATATTATCAAACCTGACGTCCGATTCAAGCAGCTTCATGATTATCGGCGTTGTAATATAGTACGGCAGGTTTGCGCAGACCGTGACGTTCATTCCGGCAAATTCATCGGAGATCAGCCTGTCAAGGTCGGTTTTCATGATATCGTCATTGATTATCACAAGGTTATCAAGATCAGCAGTTGTCTCTTTCAGTGCCGGTATCAGCGAACTGTCTATCTCAACGGCAACGACCTTACGGTATCGGGCGCAAAGCTCTCTTGTCAGCGTTCCGATTCCGGGACCGATCTCAAGTATGCCGGAATCGGGATCAGCTCCGCATTCCGCGGCAATCCTCTTCGGAACCGCCTCGTTTATCAGAAAATTCTGACCGTAGCCTTTGTTGAATTTAAGACCGTGACGGTTCATTATATCCGCAACATCTCTCGCCGATGTCAGCTTCATTAAAAAATGTCCTCCGATATTGAAAGTTTCTCTTGACAAATCGCCCTACGTGTGGTATAATAATCAGGTAAATCCGCTGGTATAGCACAGTCGGTAGTGCAGCTGATTCGTAATCAGCAGGTCGTGTGTTCGAGTCACATTACCAGCTCCATAAAGGCTCTCCGTCCGGGAGAGCTTTTTTGTTTCGTCAGCTTCAAAAACCGCGCTTCCTTCAAACGAAATGACAAAGGAAACGAAAAAGTCTCCTTTGTCATTTTAATATCAAACTGCTTATTTGTCAAGAACTCTTGAAAGAAATTCTCTTGTTCTTGCCTTTTCGGGATGATTGAAGATGATATCCGGGGAGTTATCCTCCTCGACGTATCCCTTATCCATGAAAATGACTCTTGTCGAAACATCACGTGCAAATGCCATCTCATGCGTAACGACTATCATAGTCAGCCCTTCGTTCGCAAGAATCTTCATGACGGAAAGCACTTCTCCGACCATTTCGGGGTCAAGCGCTGAGGTTGGCTCGTCAAACAGCAGCACCTCCGGCCCCATTGCAAGCGCACGTGCGATTGCAACGCGCTGCTTCTGACCGCCGGACAGCTGACGCGGTCTGGCGTTGAGGTACGGCTCCATGCCGACCTTGCGGAGATACTCAACGGCTTTTTTTCGTGCCTCTTCCCTGTTCTTTTTCAGTACCTTCATCTGACCGATCATGCAGTTTGCAAGAACCGACATATTTGTGAAAAGATTGAACGACTGAAACACCATTCCGACATTGGAACGGTAATGTGAAGCGTTGACGTGCTTTCCGGTCACGCTTTTGCCATGATAGAGGATGTCTCCTCCTGTCGGGGTTTCGAGAAGGTTTATGCACCGGAGCATCGTTGATTTTCCGCTTCCGGAGGGGCCGATGACGGAGATGACGTCCCCCTGACTTACAGTGAAGTCAATATCCTTCAGAACCTGATTTGTACCGAAGGTCTTTGAAAGGTGCTTTACCTCAATAACGGGCTCACTCATCTTTCATCCTCCTCTCTGCTGCGGATAACCTCGTCGATCTCGGTGTTGCGTTCGTCGAAATTGCTTCCCTTTGACGGATGACTGTATGTTCCGGCAGTCATGGTAAGGGCATCGGTCTGAACCAGCTCGTAATTATCGCCGCCGTCCATTTTTTTCTCGATAAAGCGCAGTATGAACGACGCGGTGAGGGTCATAAGCAGATATCCCGCCATTTCGATCACAGCCGACGGAAAATACTTGTTGTTGAAGCCGACAATGTACTTGTGCGTCGCAAAGAACTCGGTAAAGCCGATGATGAACATCACCGACGTATCCTTTACGTTGATTATGTAGTTGTTGCCGATCTGCGGCATTATATTGCGCAGAGCCTGCGGAATTATGACGTGGAGCATAGTCTGGAAGTGGTTCATTCCGATCGCCTTTGCCCCCTCGGTCTGACCGGGATCTATAGAAATGATACCGCCGCGCACCGACTCTGCCATATATGCACCGGTATTTACCGAAACAACAAGCAGTGCCGCCGCCCATATGTTGTCGAAACGCGCGCCAAAATTCGTGAAATACGGAAGCCCGTAATAGAAGAAAACCGCCTGAAGCACCATCGGGGTTCCGCGGAACACCTCGACGTATATTCTGATGATGATGCGCAGGAATTTCAGGAAAAACCGCTTTACGATATTGTCCTTTTTTGTATACGGGATAGTATTCAGTACGCCGCAAAGAAGCCCGATAACACATCCGACAGCTGTCGCGGCAAGTGCAAGAAGCAGAGTGTTCAGCATCCCGCGAAGGTACATACCGTGGTATTGCTGCCACAGCGAGCCTATATCGGCTGCCAGTTTAGTAAGTACATCCATCAATTGAAAACCTTTCTTATTGAATCGCCGCTTCCGCTGTCACAGACGGCAGAAGCGGCGGGAAGTCGGCTGATTATTTGCCGCCCATTTCGGAGTGGATACGTATCGCCTCGTCCATGAGATTGTTGAAATCGTCCTTTGTCATTTTTGAAAGAACCGAATTGATCTTCTCAAGAAGCTCGGTATTTCCTTTTCTTACAGAGATACCGATGTTGACATTCTCGGCGCGCTTGGCTTCGTCCGCAAACTGAAAATCTCCGTCGGTACCGGCAAAGTTCAGCACAACAAGGCTGTCATCATTTTCAACCGCTGCGCGTGCGGTGGGAAGGTCTGTGCAGACAAAATCAACCTCCTTGCTCTGAAGAGCCATGATCATTGCAGGGGCGGATTCTGCGGGAGAACCGAGATCGCAATCCTTGATCTGCGGCAGGCAGGACTTATACCAGATAGTGCCGGACTGTGCGGTGCCCTTACCTCCGGCAAGGTCGGCTATCGATGTTGCCGATGCATATTTGCTGTCCTTTCTGGTAAGAACAACGATATCGGCATAGTAGTAAGGACCTGCCATATCGACTTCCTTAAGTCTGTCGGCGGTCATTGACTGACCGGCGATGTTCGCATCCATGCTTCCGGACTGGATACCGGGGCAAAGCGAATCCCAGTCGGTCGAGACGACCTCGAGCTTCCAGCCGTTCGCATCGCAGATTCTCTTTGCGATCATAACGTCATAGCCGTTTGCATAGGCTCCCTTAACGTTCGATATCGGCACGGCACCGTTCGAATCGTCGGTCTGCGTCCAGTTATAGGGCGCGTATGTGCATTCCATGCCGATACGGAGAACGCCGTCATTGATCAGCATCTTTTTTTCTCCGCCTCTGCACGATACAAGTGCGGAAAGCATGAGAGCGGCAAGCAACAGGGTAAATACTCTTTTCATTGTTTTTTCCTCCGAAAAATAAAATTAACCATGAACTACAATGCAATAGCTCATGGCGAACCGAAACAGTTATCCTCTTCGATCCATGACAGCCCTCCATCCGATTCCGGATGACAGTCCCGCACATATTCTGTACGGCCCCAGCACCGCCCGCATTCGGGTGAGAACGGCACTTCGGCGGCGATACCTTTCGTGCGTACCCTCCCGTGGGTGTCTCACGCACTACTGATTATAACCGCGCCTCTATCACAGTAATTCAATTGCTAAAATAATATCACACAGATTCGGGTTTGTCAATACTTTTAACAACATTTTTTGCTCTCTGATTGTAGAAATAGGCACACGTATTGCGGTGCCGTTATGGTGATTGTGCACAATCGGGGATCATCAAAGAGGATAATTAACAAAATATTATTTATTTCCGCCCGCTGTTATGATATAATATCATATTAATAATACGGTCATTCTCTGACCGAAAAAGGAAATGAAATATGGGCAACGATATAGCAAAAACCAACCCCCGGATCGGTACCGTCGGCGGACAGGCGGTTCTTGAGGGGGTCATGATGAAGGGCAAGGACGAGTTCGCGATTGCCGTGCGCCGCGAGGACGGGACGATCAGCCTCACAAAGGACAAATTCGTCTCGGTACGCAAAAAGTATAAGATACTCGGTCTGCCGATAATCCGCGGTGTTGTCGGATTTGTCGAGTCGATGATTCTCAGCTTCAGGACGCTGTCGATATCGGCTGAACAGTACGGACTTGACGACTCAGAGCCGGAAACAAAGTTTGAAAAATGGCTTGACCGTCATTTCGGGGAGAAGCTTATGTCCGTGATCATGGCGATAAGCTCTGTTCTCGGAGTGATTCTTGCCTTCGGCCTGTTCTTCTTTCTGCCGTCACTGATCACAAAGCTGCTTGAAAAGCTTTTCTCTACAGATCTCGGGGTTTTCAGAAACCTGATCGAAGGGATAATAAAAATTGCAATATTCATCGGATATATTCTTCTCGTCTCGCTTATGAAGGATATCCGGCGCACGTTTGAATACCACGGTGCCGAGCACAAATCGATATTCTGTTACGAAAGCGGCGAAGACCTTACCGTTGAAAACGTCAGAAAGCAGAAGAGATTCCATCCGAGGTGCGGGACGAGCTTTATATTCGTCATCCTGATAATCAGCATTCTCATCAATTCCCTGCCGTTTGTTCCGTGGGATAATCTGCTTCTCCGTGTGCTGACAAAGCTGCTCCTGCTTCCGGTGATCGTCGGTGTAGGGTTCGAATTCATAATGTATGCCGGACGTCACGATAACCTTTTCACAAAGATATGCTCCGCACCGGGACTTTGGATGCAGAGGATCACGACAAGAGAACCCGACGACAGTCAGATCGAGGTTGCGATAATGTCGCTGAAAGCCGCGCTTCCCGATGCTTTCCCGGATTTCGTGTATCACGACCCGCATGACGACATTCCCGCCCCCGCCGGTTCAGATGAGACTGAAGAAGCACCAAAGACAGACACCGGAGAACCCCCGGAAAACGCGCCGTCCGCCGATGTATCCGGAACGGAAGATCAGAATGCCGGCTGAAATTTCGGAGAGAGACCGATCGATCCTCCGTGAAAAATTTCCGGACGAGGGCGCTTTCAGAGCGGCTCTTACGCGGCTTGAAAACCGCGAACCGCTTGCATATATCATCGGTGAATGGTATTTCTATGACGAGGTCTACAAAGTTTCGCCCGACTGCCTTATTCCCCGCCCGGAAACCGAACACGTTGTTGAGTTTCTTATAAAAAATCTGCCGCCGAACGGTTTTTTTGCCGACCTCTGCACCGGCTCCGGCTGTATCGCGATATCAACGCTCGTTCACCGTCCCGACTGCCGCGCTGTTGCGGTTGATATTTCGGAGAGTGCGCTTGCAGTCGCAAAAGTGAATGCGGAATCAAACCTGGTTTCTGACAGGATCACGTTTATAAAGAACGATATTACCGCTGAAAACGCCCTCGGCAGTTCGCTTTTCGATGCCATAGCCTCAAACCCGCCGTACATAAATTCCGGCATAATAGACACTCTTCAGCCGGAGGTTCTTAAAGAGCCGCGTATAGCACTCGACGGAGGAAGCGACGGACTTGATTTTTACCGCACGCTTCTCGGCAGCTATCGTGTGAACATTAAACCCGGCGGATTTCTTGTATGCGAAATCGGCTTCGATCAGGGACAGCGCCTGCGCGATCTCTGCGGATGCGTTATAAAAAAGGATTACAGCGGCAACGACAGGGTCATGATACTCCGGTGCTGAATGCCATATTATCGCAGACGGACTGCAAAAAACACAAAATCGGGGGCATAAAGTCCCTCCGGAATAAAAAATGTCCCGAAAATGAAAATCCGGGACGTTTTTTTCAAATAATATATTGATTATTGCAAAAAAATGTGATAATATATAGGGTGTGAGTTTTTGCGGAGTTTACCGCGCTGAACACACTGTCTGTATTCAAATAAATTTGCCGCGCAGGTCGCGGTTCGGAGGTCAAATGATGTACAATAAGAAAACAATCGAAGACATTGATGTTTCCGGAAAAAAGGTTCTGGTAAGATGCGATTTCAATGTCCCCATGGCTGACGGTGCCATCACCGATGACAAGCGCATAAGAGAAGCGCTTCCCACAATAAAGTACCTCGCCGCTCACGGCGCAAAGGTCATTCTCTGCTCCCACATGGGCAGGCCGAAGGGCGAGTTCAACATGAAGTATTCTCTCGCTCCCGTTGCAAAACGCCTCACCGAGCTTCTCGGCAAAGAGGTTGTCCTTGCAAACGACGTTATCGGAGAGGATGCGCATAAGAAGGCTGCCGCACTCAGGGACGGCGATATCATGCTTCTTGAAAACGTCAGATTCCACAAGGAAGAGGAAAAGAACGATCCCGCATTTGCGAAAGAGCTGGCTTCAATGGCAGAGATTTTCGTAAACGACGCTTTCGGAACCGCTCACCGCGCACACGCTTCAACAGCCGGTGTTGCCGACTACCTCCCGGCAGTATGCGGCTACCTCATCCAGAAGGAAATCACCATAATGGGTAACGCGCTTAGCAATCCGAAACGCCCGTTTGTCGCAATTCTCGGCGGCGCAAAGGTCTCCGACAAAATCGGTGTCATCAACAACCTCATTGAGAAGGTTGACACCCTCATCATCGGCGGCGCTATGGCTTATACCTTCAACAAGGCACGCGGTCACAAGATCGGCACCTCGCTCTGTGAGGAGGACAAGCTCGACCTTGCAAACGAGCTGCTTGACAAGGCAAAGGCTAAGGGTGTGAAGGTTCTTCTTCCCGTTGACAACCACGTCGGAGACAAGTACGATCCCGACTGTCACGATCTCTTCGTTGATTCCGCCGATATTCCCGACGGGTATATGGGTCTTGATATCGGACCTGCAACCGTTATTCTCTTCGGCTATGCGATCAAGGGCGCCGGCACCGTTGTATGGAACGGTCCGATGGGAGTTTCCGAGTGGGATAAGTTCTCTGCCGGAACCTGCGGCGTGGCTACCGCTGTTGCCGAGAGCAACGCTGTCTCCATCATCGGCGGCGGAGACTCTGCGGCTGCGATTGAAAAGCTCGGATTTGCCGATAAGATGACCCACATCTCCACAGGAGGCGGTGCATCCCTCGAATTCCTTGAGGGTCTTGAGCTCCCCGGAATTGCCTGCCTGATGGATAATGATTGATTATTACCGAAAGGTCTTGATATAGAATGAACAAAGCAACAAGAAAAGCCGTTATCGCCGGCAACTGGAAGATGAACATGACCCCGTCAGAGGCAAAGAAGCTCATTTCCGAGCTTATTCCCGCCGTTGAGGGCAAAAACGGATGCGACATTATCGTCTGCGTTCCCTTCGTTGACATTCCTGCGGCAGTCGAAGCGGCAAAGGGTACAAACATAAAAGTCGGAGCGCAGAACGTTCACTTCATGAAAAACGGCGCATACACCGGGGAAATTTCAGCCGATATGCTTGTCGAATGCGGTGTTGAATACGTCGTTATCGGTCACAGCGAGAGAAGACAGTACTTCGGCGAGACTGACGAAACCGTCAATCTCCGCCTTAAGGCTGCTCTTGCCGCCGGGCTCCGTCCCATACTCTGCGTCGGCGAGCTTCTTTCCGAGAGAGATCAGGGCGTGACCGCCGAAACCGTTTCGGCACAGACAAAGATCGCGCTTCTCGATGTTTCCGCTGACGATGTAAAGAAGGTCATTATCGCTTACGAGCCGGTCTGGGCTATCGGCACCGGACGAACCGCTACCTCCGATCAGGCTGATGAGGTCTGCGGCATAATCAGAAGCGTTCTTGCCGAAAAGTACGGAAAGGACGTCGCAGAGGCAGTCACCGTCCAGTACGGCGGCTCCATGAAGCCCGGAAATGCGGCTGAACTGCTTGCAAAATACAACGTTGACGGCGGTCTTATCGGCGGCGCTTCCCTCAAGGCAGCTGATTTCACGGCAATCGTTGACGCTGCGCAGTAATTCTGTTACTGCGTTAAAGTGAAAACTGGGGATGCCGGTCAATGTCGGCATCCCTTATTGTTAATTATCGGAGGTGCGGTGTGAGCGTGAATCTGAAGAAAATAATAACGGCTTTTGCGGTTCTTATCGCCGCACTTCTGCTTCTGTCACCGGTAAGTGCCGATGACGAGGAAACAGGTGCCCTGATAGAAGCTGTAGCACTGTCGGACAACTGCGACAGCGTCTCTGTTTCGGTCAGCATTTCTGATAGCTTTGCCTCCGGAAACGACAGACTGTACCTTTTTCGCCTTCCGCCCGGCAATACCGGTAAACTTGACGGATTCATTCCGGCGGCTTCCGTCAGTGCAGAGGCGGGGAAATCGGTTTTTACGCTTTCCTTCGACAAAACCGATAAAACAGCTCCGCTCTATTCATATCTCATAGCCGGAACTGACGGAAACGGCGGATACAGACCGCTCGGAAAACCGGAATATATTGACGATATCACGATGCTCTCGGAGCGAAACCACCCCTACCCGCAGATCACATCAAAAAAAGGGCTTCAGGTTCAGCTGACCTCAGACGCACAGCTTCTCGGGATAAAGCACACTGTCATAAATGTAAGCCTCAGTGATCTTTTCTCCGACAGCTCCGAAAAAGCTGACGCATTTGTTTTCGGAAGCAAGGAATATCTTATAGACAAATCGGCTCTTTCCATGCTTGATTACCGGATAAAGACGCTGACCGATGCCGGGATCCATATCTATATGAACCTGATTCTGACGTTCGATACTTCCGCTCCGGAGTCGCTCTATTACCCCGATGCAGTCAATACGACCTCAAGCGCATATGCACTTAACGTCAGCGACCCGTCATATGTCAACCGTGCGGCGGCATACATTAATTTTCTTGCCTCACGCTACACGGACGAAACGTGTATGTACGGTTTCTGCGGCAGTTATATCGTCGGATATGAGGTAAATAATCAGGCAGAGTCAAATAACGCGGGAATGAGCGACAAAACCGAATACATGACTGCCTGCGCAACGCTTCTGAGAACAGCCGACACTGCGGCGCGGCTGGCATATTCAAATGCAAGGATCTACACGTCGGTATCAAACGTCTGGAGAATAAGAATCGAGAGTGCCGAAACTATCGGCGCAAGAGAGTTTCTTCTCTTTCTTTCCGAAAACTGTTCAGATGTCGGATTCGGCGTGTCGATAAATCCCTATCCTTCCCTGCTCGGAATGACCGACTACTGGAACGACAGATTTGCCGTCGATTCCGACAGCACCGAATTCCTGTCGATGAAGAATCTGAATATCTTCACCGACCTTCTTAAAAACGATGCCATGCTTTACAACGGCGAACCCAGGCGCGCGATAATCGGTGAGTTCGGTCTTGACGGCAAATACGGTACCGAATCCGAGGCACTCCAGGCGGCAGGTTATGCCTATGCATACTATACTGCCGCAAATAATGACCTTATAGAGGCCTTTATCTGGCACCGCCATGTCGATCACTCCGGTGAGTCCGGCCTTAATTACGGAATTTATACGTCGTCGGAGCAGTTTCTGGCTCCGAAGCATGAAAAAAAGATACGCTCAGTAATCGCCGCAGTTGACCTTGTTCCCGAGCAGCGCAGCGACGTGATATCTTCCCTTATATCCCTGCTCCCGGTTTCCTCTGCCGAAGAGCTGACCGGCACAGCAGATTGCAGCCGGAGGCGTATCCGTATAAGCGGCACAGCAGCCCCCGGTCCCGATGCCGTGGAAAAAAAAGACATCCTGTTTGATTTTTCCGAGAGCACATATTCGTTTTATCCCTCGGACAATTCACAGTATCTTGAGCTTCTTGAAGAAGACAAACGGAAATTTCTGCGCGCCCGGCTGATAAACATTGCCCCGGTCGAATACATGGGAATCGGATGCACTCTCTCTGACATGACAAGGCTTGCCTCAGCCGATTACATTTCGGTCCGCGTCCGCACTGTCTCATACGCAACCGCAGTTGACTTCAGGCTTATCATTACCGGCACAAAGAACGGCGGGGACGTAATGGTCGACTGTACCTCAACGCTCATTTGCAACGAATGGACAGAGCTGTATTTCCCTGTCGGAGATGCTGCGGAAGGTCTTGAAAACGGAAAGCTGAAGCTTTGGGTACGCGGCGGCTCGGAGAAAGACTCTGACCTCTGGCTTGATGTATCCGACATAAAGCTCTGCTCCTCCGATCCGTCGGCAAAAGCATGGCGGATTTTCACGCTGATTATCATTATCGCCCTGAGTACAGCCGCAGCTGTGATCCTTACTCTCATACTCGTCTCAGGGGCGCAGAGAAGACGCAGAAAACGGAAGAAGAAACACGGCAGTACTAAATTCCGGAATCGGCAAGTGCAGAGGCAACCGCGAGACATAGTTTCCTCCGATAATCCTGCCGCTCAAGAAGATCAGCCTCCGTCCGATTTGAAATAAAACCGCATTCTATAAGTATTCCGGGAGATTTTATCCTGTCAAGCAGAAGGATAGCGCTCGTGGCACGTTTGGTTTCTCTTGTATTTTCCGGCTGGATCAGCTTTTTTACGGCAGACTGAACCCCATCGGCAACAGTTTTGCTCTCCGCACAGTTCCCGGAATAATAAACCTGAAGTCCGGAATATTTCTCATTTCCGAACCTGTTCATATGTATGCTCACAAAAGGAATGCCCGGATTTCTCTCGGAAATCTCAAGCCTGCCGAGCAGATCCTGCATCTTTCTTGAGCCTCCTCTTTCGCTTGACAGCTCGGTATCGGTTGTTCTTGTCATTATGACGCGGTACCCGAGAGCCGTCATAATCGCTTCAAGTGTTTCGGAAACCGAAAGATTCAGCTCCTTTTCGGCAGTCCCGGTAACGGAAACCGCGCCTCCGTCTTTTCCGCCGTGTCCCGGGTCGATTATCACTCCTCTCTGCTCATGCGCTCCTGATTCAAGATCGGTTCCGGCATCGCTGAAATACCTGACATACATGACCCTGAGACCGAAAGCCGCACCGAGTATCAGCAAAGCAAGAAGAAAATAGAGCACAAGACTCCCGCGCAAATTTCCGGACTTCAATTAAAACCACCTCCGACAAAATATCCGTATCATTTTATGCCCGTCATCCAATCAAAATGATAAAAGCACGAAAGGAACCGTTCATGAAACCAAAAAGCATTTTTGTCTGTAACGAATGCGGATACCACTCCGCAAAATGGCTCGGCAGATGCCCGTCCTGCAATTCATGGAACACGTTTGAAGAACAGATGGCAGCAGATGAAAAGAAACCCGCCGCAAAGCAGGCTCAGACGGCATATTGCGGAACCACAAGCCCGGCTGTGCTTCTTGATAAGCTTGAAATGCCGGTCTATATGCGCGACAAAACAGGATACGGTGAGGTTGACCGCGTCCTCGGAGGCGGGCTTGTCAACGGTTCTGTTGTGCTTATATCCGGAGAACCGGGAATCGGTAAATCCACGCTGCTCATGCAGATATGCGGAAAACTCGCCTCAGGGGGGCATAAAGTACTCTATGTCTCGGGAGAGGAGTCGCCGGGACAGCTGAAAATGCGCGCAAACCGCCTCGGTGTTTCCGGCGGAGAGCTGTACATTCAGACCGAAACAAACATAGACAGAATAATGGAGCAGATCGACACGCTGTCTCCGGATGTTGTAGTTGCAGATTCGGTACAGACGATATACAGCGACACCTCTGCGTCGTCCCCCGGAAGCGTGACGCAGGTCAAGGAAGCCTCGATGCGCTTTATAGCCCTTGCGAAAAATCAGGGCATATCGGTCATTCTCGTCGGTCACGTCAATAAAGAGGGTGCTATCGCAGGACCTAAGGTTCTTGAGCATATGGTTGACGCCGTGCTTCACTTTGAGGGTGAGCGGGAGGATTCCTATCGCATTGTCCGCGCCGTGAAAAACCGTTTCGGTTCGACAAACGAGATCGGGGTATTTGAGATGACCTCGTCCGGACTTGCCGAGGTGACAAACCCGTCTGAATCCCTCCTCGCCGGCAGACCGAAAAATGTATCCGGGAACTGCCCCGTCTGCGTCATGGAGGGAACCCGCCCGATAATCGCCGAGATTCAGGCACTTGTCACGACAACAGTCTTCCCTTCCCCAAAACGCACCTCAAACGGCTATGATTACAACCGTCTGTACCTTCTTCTTGCCGTGCTTGAGAAGCGCATCGGTCTTCGTTTCTCTGCCTGCGACGCTTATCTCAACGTGATAGGCGGTCTGCGCCTCGATGATCCCGGGGCTGATCTCCCGGCGGCTCTTGCGCTCATCTCGTGTATGAAGGATATACCGCTTCCCGACGATCTTATTGCCGTCGGAGAAATCGGTCTGTCCGGAGAATGCCGCGCCATAAGCAACGCGGAACAGCGCGTAAAGGAAGCTGAGCGCCTCGGCTTCAGCAGAATCCTTCTCCCGGCAAAGAACATCGGAAAAGGTAAGCTCGACCCTGATTCCTTCGGCATCCGGCTGATACCGGTGAAAGGTCTGTTCGATGCGCTTGCATACATGAAAAAGCAGTAAAACACAAGCCGTCCGGCTGATTTCTTTCAGTCGGACGGCTCATTTTATTCGTCTTTTGAATCGTTTTCGTCCTCGGCGCCGGTATCTGGCTCCGGAAGAAGTTCGACGACAGCGGAAACGACGCGGTGCTCTGTAATATTTTCTACCTTGATATGAAGGCGGTCAATATCAAGCTCCGGAGTTTCCCCGTCTGCCGGAATAGTTGTGAAGCGGCTGAATATCAGACCGGAAAGGGTCGATAATTCGTCATCCTCTTCGGAGAAGTTGATTCCAAGCTCCTCCTCAATCGTCTCAAGCTCGACTCCGCCCTGTATTCTGTACAGGTTATCGCCGATCTTCTCGATCTGCGGCTCGTCCTCTTTGTCATCGGTCTCATCGTAAATGTTTCCGACGATCTCCTCAAGCAGATCCTCCATCGTTACAAGCCCGGATGTGCCTCCGTACTCATCAAGTACGACCACCATGTGGCAGTTCTTCGACTGCATATCGCTGAAAAGCGCGTCAGCCCTGACCGATTCGGGAACGAAATACGGCTCGTATGTAAGCTCTTTCAGCTTTTTCGGATTATCCGAGCAGACATTGAGCAGGAAATTGCGCGTGCTGAGGATTCCGACGATATTATCGATATTATCTTCATAGACCGGAAACCGCGAAAAACCGGTTTCTTTTATCGTCTGAAGAATAGTGTCGACAGTATCGGCAATATTGACAGCCGTCATTTCGGTTCTGTGCACCATAACGTCTGCCGCGGTTATGTTGTTGAACTCAAAGATGTTTTCGATCATCTCTTTCTCGTTCTGCTCAATGTTGCCGTCCTCTTCGCCTGCGTCTACCATGAGGCGGATCTCCTCCTCGGTAACCTCCTCGTCCTCGCTTTTCGGATCGATCCCGATCAGGCGGAGCACGCCGTTTGTCGAGGCAGATAATAGCCACACAACGGGACGCGCGATAACGGCGGCAGCGCTTATAACGCCGCACACGAACATTGCAACCTTCTCAGGCTTTTTCATTGCGATCCTCTTCGGCACAAGCTCGCCGAGAACCAGCGTAACATAAGAAAGCAGAAGCGTCACAACGATGATTGAGAGAGTACCGACGGTTTTTTCGCTGAGAGCGGTAAATTTCAGGTCATTGCATACCCACGATGACAGCTTTCCGGCAAAATTATCCGCCGCAAAAGCAGAGCCGAGAAATCCGGCAAGTGTGATGCTTATCTGAATGGTAGAAAGAAACTTTTCAGGGTTCTTAAGCATCGACAGGATCTTTGCTGCCTTTTTGTTCCCGTCGTCGGCAAGCTTTTCGATCTTTTTTTCGTTAAGCGAGACAACGGCAATCTCAGAGCAGGCAAAAAAAGCATTGATCAGGATAAGCAGAAGCTGTAACAGTAATTGACCCCATAACGGATCGGGCAAAGGAATTCCCCCTAACAATAGTTTTTCACATAATTATACAATATTTACTCGCGCTTGTCAATGATTCAGAAAAAATATTTCGCTCCGCGCCGTATAAACCGGCGCAGAGCGGAATGAATCAGTAATACAGAATATTTACGGTACATTCAACCGTCACGTACCCTCGCCGGTCAGAGTTCTCACAGCAAATGCAGACACAGCTGCCGAAATCGATTATCTCACGCTCCCCAAGCGTGTTTCCGAGCGATGAGGCACGCGCCCTTGCATCCTTTATTGCCGCATCAAGCGCTTTCCCCTCATACTCCGACGTATCCGAAAGCGAAAAGCCGATAAAACAGATAGCCGTAGCACCGGATGACGTCAGCGCCGCACATATTTCGTCAGCATCCTCCGGTCGTGAGGAGGTTACGATGTAGCTCCGTGAAACACACCATTTCCCGCAGGCGGCATCCTCATAGCTGAAATATGACTCTTCGGAAACCGAGCCGTACTTTTTCGCCGCCAAAATGGTCTTCTTTCCGACCTCATCGCTTTTTTTCTGCGAATCCGCAAGTGATGCTGCTCTTACATCAACGGAAAAACTGACTGTAACCGTGTCAGCCGGCACAGAGAGCCCTCCGTGTCCCGTAACTGTCAGCCTGTCGGCAGCCCCGGTTCTGACTGCCGAAAAGCAGAGAATAAATGCGACAAGTGCCGCTGCTGATATTTTTTTCATTGTATCACATCCTTATCATGAATCTGTTTCTATTCTTCCCATCAGATTATATGACAAAACGTGATACATTTTTCCAAAACAAAAAAGCAGACGGTGATCTGCCTTTTTGTTCTGAAAACGATTCTGAAATTATTCGCCAGTCGAAGGAGCCTCGGTGCTTTCGCCGCCTGCCAGCTCGTTGACGAAAACGTCATTATCAAGATCATACTCTTCGGTCTTGACCTTGGGGTTGCCTTTATCGTCGGTTCCGTCGGGGACCAGCATCATGAAGGTATAAACGATCGAATCGCCTTCCTTGATGTGATCGGCTCCGCTTGCGTCCTTATCATTGACAGCGCAATTCCAGAAATATGTCACATCCTTGTACTTGGTTTCGTAGTAGGCACCGTACCTTGCAAGCGCGGTTCCCTTTGCGTCAAGCTCGATCTTTGCATCGGTAGAATCCATGATGACCTTAACGGCGTCAAGTACGGTAGGACCCTCCTTGTTGTCTGCTGAGGTTTTCACTGTAATTTCTTTTGAGTCGAGCTGAAGCCCTCCGACAACGATCTTGATATTGACCTTCGTCTTGACATCAGGCTCGGCGCAGGAACCGAGAACAAATGCTGAAAGCATTGCAAGGACGAGCGCGAGTGCAACGGTAAACTTTTTCATAATAATTCCTCCAGATTATTTTTTGCCGAGATTATTATACAGAATGAACGGCAAATTGTCAAGTGGTTAATCGATAATTGTATGAATATTTCTGTCATGCAGCCGGTTCAACGGGGATAACGGGATCGGGAATAACCGGTTCCGTTACCGGCGGATCGGGCTCTGTTTTTATATGAGTAAGGCAGGCATGGTTATAATAACCGCCGTTTTTCGTGTAACCGGTATAGAACCCGGCAGGAAGCAGCTTTATATAGAACGGCTGGGACGAGGTAAGCCCCTCATACGAGTAGTCGTCCGGAACCTGCTGCCATGTGTACTGGGCGTCGGCTATCTGAATATTGAACGGCAGAACGCGCAGATGATTGAGCATCCCCACCTTGATGGTATTCTCCGACGGGCATCCGTTCATGGCGACAGCCTTTTTTACCTTGTCATATTCAACCATGACGTGACAGTCACAGTATTCGGTAGGCTCAGTACCGGCTTTGAACCAGCCTTTTTCAATGCGGTTGCCCTTTGTCGGCTCGGTGATCTTGCGCAGATCGTTGCGGCAGGCATCGGTCGGAAGCTTTCCGGAGTCAATGCAGTATTCCACCTGAACGAGACCGGGAGCATCAACAAATTTTTTCAGCGGTTCTCCGCCGTTTTTCGCCGCATCTACATACTTCTGCATGACCTTTGTCATGATGGCATCCCACGCAAGGACAGGCGCCGAGCTTACCGAATTGAACTTGTTGAGGGAACGCGGCATCGAATAACCGAACCAGACGCCGCATACATAATACGGTGTGTAGCCTATGAACCACTTGTCGTTGTTTGACTCGGAAGTACCGGTCTTTCCGGCACAGTCAACGTTCTTTTTAAGAGTGATCTTATAAGCGGTACCGGTCGCGACAACGTCCTGAAGCAGCTTTGTCGTAATTGTGGCTGTCTGAGCGCTGATAACGACCTCACTCTTCTTTTCGTTGTCAACAATAACGTTTCCATCGTTGTCAAGTATCTTCAGAACGATTCTTTCATCGTTGAATATACCCTCGTTCGCGAAGATCTGATATGCGGCAACCATTTCTTTTACAACAACACCCCACGTAAACTCACCCATTGCAAGCGGAGCGTATGCTTTGTCGGTAAACGTCAGACCGTTCGACATTGTCTGACTTTCGATAAGTGTTGTCAGATGGAGCTTGTTCGTAAGGAAATCGAACGAATTGTCAAGTCCCAGTCTCTCAAGCGAGCGCCATGAGATAGTGTTGATCGAGTTTCTGACGCCCTCATGAACCGTTGTGAGTCCGAGATAACGGTCAGGGGCATTTTTAGGATATCCGTGCTTGTTGCTGTAAACCTTTTCACCGGTATCCGGGTCAATTGTCTCGGTTCCGAAATTGATCGGGACATCATCAAGCACCGTTCCCCACGTCACCGCGTTTGCCTCGATGCCGGGACCGTATACCGAAATCGGCTTGATGGATGAACCGGACGGGCGCCTTGTCTGCGTTGCATAGTTAAGCCCGAGATTTATGGTCTTCCTACCGCGGCTTCCGACAAGCGCAACAACATTTCCGTTCGAGTGATCGATTATTACGCACGAAGAGTTGGGCTGGATCGGAGAATTGTCGTGCTTTTCCCACTCGGCATTCTCGTAATAGTCCTCAACGATCGCCTGAATATCCGGGTCAAGAGCAGTGACGATTGTATATCCGCCGGTCAGAAGAGCCTTTTCTGCGATCCGCGCAGAATATCCGAATTTGTCGCGCAGCAGTCTGACAGCTTCCTGCTGAGCGGCATCGGTATACCACGAATGAACCGAAGCCGAGGTGTCCTCGTCGTCATCTTCGGAAACCTTCAAAACCAACTCCTTTTCGTATGCCGAAAGGAACTCATCCTGTGTTATCTTTCCCTGATCGTACATATACTTCAGGACAAGATTGCGTTTTTCCGCATTGTGCTGAGGATTGATTATCGGGTCATAGTAATACGGATACTGCGTTATGCAGGCAAGCGCCGCCGATTCGATAAGGGTAAGATCCTTGACTTCCTTGCCGAAATAGGTATATGCGGCAGCCCCGACCCCGTAACAGCCCTGAGACAGGTTTATAATGTTCAGGTACATCTCAAGTATCTCTGTTTTGTCGTACTTTTTTTCAAGATTAAGTGCCTTCAGGATCTCCTGCGCCTTGCGCTGAATGGTCACGTCATCGTTTTCGGTGACATTCTTTATAACCTGCTGGGTTATCGTTGACGCGCCGCGCATCCCCTGACCGGTAAAGTACTGAATCGTAACCTTTATGGTACTGAGCCAGTCAACACCTTTGTGCTGTTCAAAACGCTTGTCTTCTATGACAACGAAGGCATCGGCTATATATTCGTTGAAGTCGGAATACTTGACCCAGATGCGCTTTTCTCCGGCACTGAGGCTTTCCGACGGAAGATCGACATATTTTCCGTCGGCATCAAGATACCCGACACGCGTCGTAAGATCCTTGTCCTTTATAAGGTCGGCAAAATCGTCAACGCTTGTGTCGATGTTATCCTTTGCATAAAGCAGGAACGCGCCGCCGACAATCACGCCGGTGATTACTCCGATAAGGCACAGCGTCATTATAATGCTGAGCACCCACCCGAAGAACCGCAGAATTGCTTTTCCGACCAATCTGACGGAAACGGCAAGTTCGTCGCTCCAGTTTATATTACCCGATTTTCTGCCCATGAAAAACGGTATCTCCTTTCAGAAAAAGATGATAATATTGTAACTCCGATATTTGAACTCATTATGAATGAATTTGAAATATGTGGGTTATCACCTCAGAACAACGCTTCCGTCTCCGAGAATTTCCTCAAGCTCCACTGTCACAAACGGAGTTGCCCCTATGCAAAGACCGCTCTTCATGTATTTCCCGGTTGAGGAATCAAAGAAAATGACAGGCGTCATTCCGCAGAATATCTCAACGATCGCAAGTGCGCGTCGGAAGCTGTCCCCTTTCATGTCCGGAACCTTTATATACATCCTCCTGTCGGCGGGATTCTTTCCGGAAACGTCTGGCGTGACAACAGTTGCGGCAGGCTTTTTCTCATATGTCGTCGGCACCGGTCTCTGCGGAACGACAAGTCCTGCCCCGCCTGCGGAATTGCGGGGCATTTCGGAGCGAACTTCTGCCGCCGGCGGCTGTTCATCCCTCCGAAGCGGCTTTACAGACACGGATCCGCCGGTTCCGTCAGGGTTCAGCGGTGATATCCCGCGCACGATCAGCTTCGGTTCACCGTCACGCATCGAAACCGTCGCGCTCACGGCAAGCACCGCCTCCTGTGCCACAAATTTCGAGCAGGCGGAATACACGTTCGGGAAGAAAATCAGCTCGATCTCGGCATCTCTGTCCTCGAACAGCGCAAACGCCATTGTGTCGCCGTTCTTTGTGGTCTTTTTCGCAGTTTTCGTAATTATCCCGGCAACCGCGACGTTCTGGTTTTCCGAATACCTCTTCCCTGTCGGCTCACCGGAGAACGATGAGACAATATCGCGTATTCTGTCGGTTTTGAGCGAAGACAGATGCTCTCTGTATCCGTCGAGGATGTGTCCCGAGAAGTATATCCCGGCGCTTTCTTTTTCAAACATCAGCTTCTGCATGACGGGGAGCTCCGGAATATCGGGATAGGTGAAGGTGATATCCTCCGTGCCGAACATTCCGACCTGCCCGGTCATATTCCCGCGCTTTTCCGAGGCAAAACGGTCAAGTATCTCGTTGAGCGACGAAAGCAGCCGGCTTCTGTATTCACCGAGCGAATCAAATGTTCCGGCTTTGATAAGCGCTTCAAGCTGTCTGCGGTTGAGATCGGTGCCGCTCATGCGCGAAACAAAATCGATAAATGACGAAAACCGCCTCTTCTCCCTCTCAGCGACAACTCTTGCAATAAACTGGTCACCGACGTTCTTTATAGCCGAAAGACCGTAGCGTATCGCACCGGATGACACCGTGAACCCGTTCCCGCTTTCATTTATATCCGGCGGAAGAGTCCTGATGCCCAGCTTTCCGCATTCCGCGATATATTCCGACATTTTCGGAGCGTTCCCGAAGACGGAAGTAATAAGTGCCGCATAATACATCGGGGCAAAATGAGCCTTCAGATATGCCGTCCGGAATGAGATGACCGCATATGCGGCCGCATGGCTTTTCTTGAAGGCATAGTTTGCAAAATCGGTCATCTCGTTGTAGAGTCTGTCCGCATCATCCCTGTCATACCCTTTCGACCCGGCACCGTCAAGGAAGCTGGCGCGCTCCTTTTCGATTACCCCCGGCTTCTTTTTGGCTATGGCTCGCCTGACAACGTCCGCCCTTCCGTAGGTATATCCCGCAACCTCGCGGAATATCTGCATGACCTGCTCCTGATAGACAATACACCCGCAGGTCTCGTCAAGTATCGGTGCAAGGCAGTCAAAGCAGTATTTTATTCCGTTTCTGTCGGCGCGGTTCGCAAGAAATTTCGGTATCGCATCCATAGGACCGGGGCGGTAAAGCGCAATTGCCGTCATTATGTCGCCGATGTTTTCCGGCTTCATTGAAACAAGAAGCTGCTTCATACCCTCCGATTCAAGCTGAAAGAGTCCGTCAGTCCTGCCGGATGCAATAAGCGCGTACGTTTCCGCATCGTCAAGCGGGATATGGGCAATATCAAATTCCGGCTCGCTTTTTCTGATTTCGCTGACGGTATCGGAAATGATGGTAAGGTACCGCAGTGCAAGAAAATCGAATTTCAGAAGCCCGAGTTTCGCCACCGTGTCCATATCAAACTGTGTGACAACGGTATCTCCGTTCACCGACAGAGGGACATAATCGGCAACCGGGCGGTCGGTAATTACCACCCCCGCCGCATGCGTGGACGCGTTTCTCGGCATTCCCTCAAGCGATATCGCGGTATCGATAAGGTCGCGGTAACGGTTATCCGAATCATACAGTGCGCGGAAGCCGCTGTCATCAAGCGCCTCTTTCAGCGTAACCCCGTATTTCCCCTCCGGAAGCGCTCGCACCGCTGCATCGACATCGGAGTACGACATTCCCATTACCCTGCCGACATCGCGCAAAACCGCCCTTGAAGCCATCGTACCGAAGGTAACTATCTGCGCAACATGATCAATGCCGTATCTTTCCGCAACATAATCGATTACTTCTCCGCGTCGGCGGTAGCAGAAATCGATATCAAAATCCGGCATACTTATCCTCTGAGGATTCAGGAATGATTCAAAAAGAAGTTCAAACCTGACAGGATCGACCTCGGTGATTCCGGTAAGATACGCAAGAAGGCTTCCCGCCCCGGAGCCTCTTCCGGGACCGGTTTCGATCCCGTGGCTCTTTGCATATCCGACAAAGTCCGCAACAATCAGATAGTACCCTGCATACCCCATCGTAGATACTACAAGAAGCTCGTATTCAATGCGGTATCTGTAATCTTCCCGGCTGAATTTCCCGTCGTAAACGATATCGCCGTTCTTTTCCCGGCGCTCAAGCCCCTCGTATGCGAGCTTTTTCAGGTAATCCTTTGCGCTCATTCCGTCCGGCGGATCAAAACGCGGGAGCTGCGTCTTTCCGAACGTGAAATCAAAATCGCACATTCCGGCAATCTTAACGGTGTTTTCGCAGGCATTTTCGTATCTGCCGAACAGTCTTTCCATTTCGTCGGCTGATTTGAGATAAAATTCATCGGTCGCAAATGCCGCGGGGCGTCCGTCGGAGATCATGGTGTTTGTCTGTATGCACATCATGACCGCCTGAGTCTTTGCGTCCTCTTTTCTGAGATAGTGTATATCGTTCGTAGCGACAAGAGGAATTCCTGTTCTCTCGGATATCCCGGCAAGGCATTCGTTGACCATTCTCTGCCCGTCGATTCCGTGTTCCTGAAGTTCAAGATAGAAATTCCCCCGCCCGAACAACCGGTCGAGCTTTACCGCATACTCCTCCGCCGCTTCAAGATCCCCGTTAAGAATATGCCTCGGAATATATCCGGCAAGACAGGCGGAAAGCGCGATAAGCCCCTCGGAATGCTCCGAAAGAAGCTCATAATCAATTCTCGGTTTTCGGTAGAAGCCCTCGGTAAAAGACTTTGAGACCATAAAGATCAGGTTTCTGTACCCTGTCTCATTTTTCACAAGCAGTATAAGGTGGTCGGCTCCCGCGTCATTTCCCGATTTCTCAAATCTTGACCGCCGCGCGACGTAGACCTCGCACCCTATGATCGGCTTTATTCCGTTTTCCCTGCAGGCGTCGTAGAAAGCCACCGCGCCGTACATAACGCCGTGATCGGTTATCGCGACAGCCTTCTGTCCGAGCGCCGACGCAGCCTTCGGAATCTCCGCAATTCTGCACGCACCGTCAAGCAGACTGTATTCGCTGTGAAGATGAAGATGTACGAAATCGTTCATTGTGTCTCCTCTGAGTATACCGTAAAATCCGCTTTCCTGTCCGGTTATGCCGCCTGATTTTCCGAAATGACAGCATTTATCGCGGATATTACAGCATCTTTTTTCGATTTGTTCAACGGGTGCTTTCCGGGCGTATGAATGATCCTTTCAACTTCACTCAGATCTGTAAGTATGTACTCACTCTCATCATGGGGATTAGCGTTGACAAGGAGAACGTAACCATCGATCCGGAAATCATATATTCCGTATGACCCAAGCAGTTCTTTTAAAAGCCATATCTGACGTCTGACCTGTTTGATCGGATTTTTTATCTCTTTTGAATACAGATTTCCGCCATCCGATTCCTTGACTTTTTCCCAGGTATCATCCGTTTCGCAGCCGGACAGGGAGCCTGAAAAACTCTTGACCTCAAAAATGAAAATACCGTTTGTATTCACAACCAGAATATCACATTCGGCTTCTCTGCCGTCAACAGAAAATTCAAAGTTGCAGGTATGCCAATCGTCCTTGAAAAGGATGCTCTTGATTGCAGAGGCGGCACGATATTCACCTTTTTCACCCGCCCGATAGATTTCGCGCTCATCGTAGCTCGGATCGGGATATGGGGTTCTGAATGCTCCGCTGTCATTTCTGCAGGCCGAGACGGCAATTGCAATAAACACCGCAATTATTATTGCAATAATAAAGTAAGTCATATGCAGCATCCTTCCGGGAGGCTCTACTCCCCGCACATTTTCGCAAACTCCGTCAGCTTTTTCAGCCTGTGGTTGACTCCGGATTTTGTTATCGGAGGGTCGTGCTTTCCGGCAAGCTCCGAGAGGGTTGCGTCAGGAAAGGCCATGCGCAGATCAAGGGTTTCCCTCAGTGCCCCCGGAAGCTCGTCCGCACGTCCCGAGGATATTATTGCTTCGATTGCCCTCATCTGACCGTTTGACGCGGCGACTGTTTTTCCGATATTCGCAAGCTCGCAGTTTGAAACGCGGTTGGCGTTGTTTCTTATGTCCTTGTATATCTTGACGTTCAGAATATCGAAAGCCGCCCGGTTGGCGCCGATGTAGCCGAGGATATCGACAATGCTCTCACTGTCCTTGAAATATATGCCCCTTGCCCGGTCACCGCGCTCGGTTATGCGGGGGGATGTGCCGAGCTCCTCAAGAAATGCGGCAAACTGTGCGGCTGAATCTTCGTCGCGCATCAGGAATTCAAGGTGATACGAATTCTCCGGCGAGGTTATCGTTCCGCATGAGAGAAAGACCCCCTTCACAAACGACCAGCCGCAGAACTGACACTTTATCATTCCCCGGTCGATATGCGTCGGAACGGAAGCTCTGTCTATCCCGACGGCATCAAGCACCGAGGTCACGGTATCCCCGTCCTGAATATCGGAAAGCATGGCATCGGACAGGCTTTTCGCCCTGAAAAATTCGCGCAGCAGCTTGATATACCGCAGATAAACCGCCGGATTTCCGGTATCGACCGCTATCCTGTCACAACCGAAAAAAGCCGCGCCGAACATCATTCCGTAAAGCTCCGCTCCGCGGCAGCACTTCATTTTGCTCTTCGAGGCAGATATTTCGTTTTTCGTGTCCTGAGAAAAGGAATCGGTCAAGATAATCCCTCCCACACGCACTCCGCACTCGCGGGTGCTTCACTTGTCTCCGATGAATTTCTTGATAATATCGCGGTGGACGGATATGACGTTAAGCCCCTCCGCAAAAAGATGCGTTTTCAAAGCCTCGGTAATCGCGACAGAGCGGTGCTTTCCGCCGGTACAGCCGATCGCAATGGTCAGCTGGGTCTTTCCCTCCTCGGCATAGAGCGGGACAAGAAAATCTATCATGTCGTACAGCCGGTTCATGAATTCAAGCGTCTGCTTGGACGAAAAGACATAGTTTCTCACCGCCTCGTCAAGCCCGGTCAGATTTTTAAGCTCCGGAACATAGAACGGATTCGGAAAGCACCTGACGTCGAAAACAAGATCCGCCTCGGTCGCGATCCCGTACTTGTACCCGAACGACATACAGGTTATGACAAGGCTTCCGGTGCGGGAGCTGTTCTGTATCGCAATCAGCTTGTCCCTGAGCTGAGACGGCGTAAGAGCTGAGGTGTCGATAATGTAATCCGCTCTCTCTCTCACGGGACGGAGCATTTTTCTTTCGAGCGCAAGCGCCTCGTTGACCGAGATGTTTTTGAGAGTTACAAGAGGATGCACACGGCGGGTCTCCTTATATCTGTTGATAAGCACTCTGTCCTCGCAGTCGATAAAGACGGTACGGCAGTTGTAACCGCTGTCTTTGAGAATGTCAAGCTCGGCAAGAAGAGGCAGAAAGTCGCTCTCGCCGCGGACGTCGATAACAAATGCAACATCCGCGGTTTTCCCGGGCATTTTGGAATACAGCTCGGCGAAATACGGTATCATTGCCGAGGGCATATTGTCGATACAGTAATACCCCATATCCTCAAGAATATTTGATGCCTGAGTTTTTCCCGCGCCGGACATACCGGTGATAACCAAAAATTCCATGTCAGTTTACCGAATACGGAATATACCGTATTTCACATTCAATATTGATTCCGTTTATCTCAAAAATGCGTTTTTTGATCTCGTCAACAAGTGCAAGAACGTCCGCAGCCGTTGCGTTTCCGCGGTTAATCACAAATCCCGCGTGCTTCTCCGAAACCTGTGCGCCGCCTACCGAAAAGCCCTTAAGCCCCGCATCGTCTATCAGCTTTGCCGTGAAATAACCCGGATATCGTCTGAACGTGCTTCCCGCACTCGGAAATTCAAGCGGCTGTTTTTCCCGACGCCTTGACATATAGTCGTCCATATCGGCTTTGATAAGCCCGCTGTCTCTCGGATGAAGGGAAAAAGAAGCGGAAAGAATGACCTTTTCGGAGTGCTGGAAGCTGCTCTCGCGGTAACCGAACCGGCATTCATCAGCGGATATCGTACCGGTAACGCCGGTTTCCGGGTCAAAAAAGCTGACTTTTGATATAACATCCTTCATCTCCCCGCCGTATGCGCCGGCATTCATGAAGACCGCGCCGCCGACAGTTCCGGGGATCCCGTAAGCGAATTCCAGCCCGCCAAGAGAATTCTTCTGTGCAGCCGATGACAGGCATGTTACCGGAACACCGCACTCTGCAGTAAGAATATTCCCGTCAGCCGATATGCGGTTCAGCTTTGATGTAAAAATGACGACGCCGTCAAAGCCCTCGTCGGAAAACAGAACGTTTGAGCCTTTGCCGATAACGGTAAAATATACTCCGTTCGCCCTGAAAAACCCGATCGCACTGCAGAGCTGATCTGTGTCATCCGGAAACGCGGCAACAGCAGCCTCCCCGCCGATCCGGAATGTGGAGTCCTGAGAAAGCCTTCTGCCGGTCTCGAATTGTATCTTCTTTTCTTTCAAAAAAATCTCTGCGGCTTTGCAGGTGTCTGTCATGATGAAGCTGTCCTTTGCTGTTTATTTTTCTATACCATCATATGCGGTTTTTCGCCGCATATGATGGCAGGGAGCCTGAATTCAGTCGGCAGAAACGAACCTGTGGTATACCTTTTTGCCTTTTTTCAGTATCACACCGTCTGCGAATTCCGCCGTTTCAAGCGCGGCGGTGATGGCATCGACCTTCGCGTCGCCTACCATTATCCCGCCCTGCTGGATAAGACGTCTCGCCTCTCCCTTTGAGGGAGCGAGTCGGCTCTTTACAAGCATATCTATGACGGTGATCCTTCCGTCAGTGAAATCGTCTGCCGAGAGGGTCGTTGTCGGCATATCATCGGAGACGCCGCCCTGTGCAAAGACCTTTTTTGAAGTCTCAAGCGCACGGTCAGCCTCTTCGGTGCCGTGAACCATCTTTGTCAGCTCGTAAGCAAGGATCTCCTTTGCCCGGTTGAGGTCTGCGCCCTCCCACCTGTCCATCTCATCGATCTGCTCAAGCGGCAGGAAGGTCAGCATACGGATGCATTTCATGACGTCGCTGTCATCGACATTGCGCCAGTACTGGAAGAAGTCATACGGGCTTGTCTTTTTCGGGTCAAGCCACACGGCATTTCCTGCGGTCTTGCCCATTTTCTTGCCCTGTGAGTCGGTAAGGAGCGTTATCGTCATAGCATGAGCGTCCTTGCCGAGCTTTCTTCTGATAAGCTCGGTTCCGCCGAGCATATTCGACCACTGGTCGTCTCCGCCGAACTGCATATTGCAGCCGTATTCCCTGAAGAGGTAGTAGAAATCATAGGACTGCATGATCATGTAGTTGAATTCAAGGAAGGACAGACCCTTTTCCATTCTCTGCTCATAGCACTTGGCTCTTAACATATTGTTGACCGAGAAGCAGGCTCCGACGTCGCGAAGAAGCTCGATGTAATTGAGGTTGAGGAGCCAGTCGCCGTTGTTGACCATCTGCGCCTTGCCTTCTCCGAACTCGATGAATCTCTCCATCTGGCGTCTGAAGCACTCGGCGTTGTGGTTGATGTCGTCCTTTGTAAGCATCTTTCTCATGTCGGTTCTTCCGGACGGATCACCGATCATGGTCGTGCCGCCTCCGATAAGCGCTATCGGGCGGTTGCCTGCCATCTGGAGCCGCTTCATAAGCGTAAGAGCCATGAAATGACCTGCCGTCAGGCTGTCCGCCGTGCAGTCAAAGCCGATGTAGAAGGTAGCCTTTCCTGCGTTTACCATTGTTCTGATCTCTTCCTCGTTTGTGACCTGAGCAATAAGACCTCTTGCCACAAGTTCTTCGTAAATTCCCATTTCAATATCCTCGATGTGTATTTCCTGTTTTGTTTTTTTCTGCCGCTTACTGTTTACCGGGCAGAGACGCGGCTGAGTCAAGCATTTCCGCCGCGGAATCAAGCAGCTTGTCCGTTATGTTCACACCGCCCATTATCCGCGCGATCTCGTTAATGCGCCCGGTTCTGTCAAGCTCGGTGACGGTTGTCTCGACCCTGCCGCCGTGTTCACTTTTTCTGATAAGGAACTGATGATGTGCTTCCGCGGCGATCTGTGCCGAGTGAGTCACACATATCACCTGATTCGACGCGGCAAGCGCACGGAGCCGCATACCTATCTTCTGCGACGTTTTTCCCGACACACCTGTGTCAATCTCGTCAAAGATAAGCGTCTCTCCCACGGCATCCGCGGCGTTTACGCTCTTCAGCGCAAGCATTATCCTCGAAAGCTCGCCGCCGGATGCGATCTTTGCAAGCGGCTTGAGCGGCTCTCCGGGGTTAGCCGAGAGAAGAAACTCAACGTCATCGGTCCCGCTCCGCGTGAATTTCGTCTTTCCGTCGGCATCGCGGGACCTTCTTATATCCACCCTGAACCGCACCTTCGGCATTTCAAGATACGCAAGCTCGGAAACGACCGATTTTTCAAGCGTTTCCGCCGCCTTTTTCCGCGATTCGGTAAGACGGGAAGCCAGCTCAAGCGCCTTTCTTTCGTATTCAGCCAGCTTCACCTGAAGCTCCGATATCTTCACATCGGAAAGTTCGATATCCGAAAGCTCCGCCGCCGCTCTGTCACGGAAGGCAAGGATCTCGGCAATATCAGTGCCGTATTTGCGCTCCAGCTTTGATATAAGGTCAAGCCGCGATTCTATCCTGTCAAGCTCGCTGTCGGGGTCATCGTATTCCGTCTCCGACATATCCTCAACGGTTAGTCCTATATCCTCAAGGGTATAAGCCACGTCGTTCAGCTTTTTTATGTATTCCTCAGACTGCGGGATATAATCGGCAATGCTCTCCATGGCAGATATCGCCTTCTTCACAAGCTCATAGGCCGGAAGCGACCTTTCACTGCGGTAGAGCGCCTTTGTTATCAGCCGTGTCTGTTTCATTATCCGCTCGGAGTTTTTCACTCTGTCGCGGCTTGCGGTGAGCTCTTCCTCCTCACCGGCTTTCAGTTTTGCGGCATCTATGTCGGCTATCTGGTATTTCAGAAGCTCGACCGTGCGCGCCTTTTCCCGCTCGTCGCGGGCAAGTTCATTCATCCGCCTGCGGCAGTCGTTCATAAGCTCGTAGTATCCGTAATATTCACTGAGTAACACGCCGTTTCCGGCGTAGCTGTCAAGATACCCGAGATGAGCCGCAGGGGACATGAGTATTCTGTTGTCGTTCTGCCCGTGAATGCTGATAAGACATGACGCGATGTCCTTCTGCATCGACACCGGGACTGTCTTGCCGCCGATACGCGTTTTTGCTTTTCCCGCGGCATCGATACTGCGGGTGATATACAGGCATCCGTCCTCGTCGGGCGATATCTCGCTGTCTCCCGCCTTTGAGAGCGGAACGGCAATATCGCTGAACAGCGCCGATACCGAAGCCTCGTTTTCGCCGCTCCTTATAAGGTCTCTTGACGGCTTTGCACCCAGAATGAGATTTATCGAATCGATGAGGATCGATTTTCCCGCGCCGGTCTCTCCGGTAAGGACATTGAAGCCCGCCCCGAAATCAATATCGGCATTCTTTATGACGGCGACATTTTCGATATGCAGAGATGAAAGCATGAAAATTTCCCCTGTCTGTTCCGGAAATCTCCGGATAATTATTTCGTCGCTGCCGCTATCTGGCTGACTTTTTCGGCAAAACCTATCGCGGCGGCGGTGTCACGCATGAGTATGAATATCGTATCGTCTCCGGCAAGGGTGCCGACGATCTCGTCCCAGCCCATCCCGTCAACTGCGGCTGCGGCAGCCTGTGCCATTCCGGTATATGTGCGGAGAACGACCGTGTTTCCGACGTAATCGACCTTTATAACGGTCTCTTTTATGATATTGCGGTATTTTGTCGAAATTTCAATGCCCTCGTACTGTGCCACCTCGTACCGGTAACGGCGGTCGGGCATCGCGGTCTTGACCAGCTTCAGCTCTCTTATGTCGCGGGAAACGGTCGCCTGGGTGACATCGTAGCCCGATTCCCGGAGTCTTTCGATAAGGTCATCCTGTGTCTCGATATCATATTCCGCGATAAGCTCAAGTATTTTTTTCTGTCTCTTGTATTTCATTGTCTCCTCCTCAGTCTATCGGTCAGGAATCCGACATTTTATCGCGGAATATCCTGTAAAAATTTCTGTTGTGCTCTCTTTTTACTCTGACAAAGTCGGCTGTAAGGGCAGAGGCGGTTATCCTGACGGTGTCACCGGGCAGAAGCTCGTCAGTCCCGCTTCCGTCAACTGTGAGGTATGCCCCGCCGCCGGAAATATAACGCAGCTCGGCAACAGTAGTATCCGGCACCACTATCGGCCGCGAGGTAAGTGAATACGGGCAGATGGGTATCAGACACATCCCGCGGAGCGACGGGTCAAGCACCGGCCCTCCCGCCGAAAGCGAATATGCGGTGGATCCTGTCGGTGTGGAAAAGATATATCCGTCCGAGCGGCATTTTCCTATCGAGCTTCCGTTGCAGAATATCTCCGATTCCATAAATTTAGGCTGATTTCCGTGGGAAACGACGGCATCGTTGAGCGCGATCCCGGAAACGACCGTCCTGTCGCCGCGGATATGGCGGACATCAAGCATCAGTCTCCGCTCAACGGTATAGCCGTTCTCAAAAACCGACCTCAAAAGCTCGATCTCCGCCGGTTCGATCTCGGCAAGATAGCCGACCCTTCCCAGGTTTATCCCGAGTATAGGCACTCCGAGAGCGGCGGCACGGTGCGAAGCCCGCATAATCGAGCCGTCCCCGCCGAGGACGATTATCATATCCGGAACGCCTGTGCAGTACTCCCCGGATATCATCGCCGTGCTCCTGATTTCCGCTGTCTGCGGCATATATATCTCACAGCCGCAGTCGGAAAGAAGCGACAGCAGACGTTCGGTGCAGATATGCCCTCTGTCCTTTACCGGATTCGGTATTATCTCAATTTTCATTATCTTCGCTCCTCCCGGATGTGAAAACAAAACAGGCGAGGTATTCGGTATTGCCGTCTCCGCCCATAATCGGCGAAAGAACCGTTCCGCGGCAGACAAGCCCGTGTTCCGCGGCACTGCGGCAGACGTTATCGACCGCCGCAAGACGCTTTTTCGCGTCCTTAACGATGCCGCCCTTGCCGATCCCGGAGCGCCCGACCTCAAACTGAGGCTTGATAAGCGAAATAAGCACTCCGTCAGGCTCAAGAATCTCCGTGACCGCCGGAAACAGCTTTGTCTGGGAAATGAACGACACATCCATCACGGCAAGCCGGCATTTCCCTCCGATATCTGCGGATGTGATATATCTTGCGTTCATGTTTTCATATGAAACAACGCGCGGATCGGAGGCAAGAGAGATGTCAAGCTGAGCGGTTCCGGAGTCTATCGCATAAACCTTTGCCGCCCCGTGCTGAAGAAGACAGTCGGTGAACCCTCCGGTGGATGCGCCGATATCAATGCAGACAAGTCCCTCCGGAGATATTCCGAAACAGTCAAGCGCTCTCTCCAGCTTGAGCCCGCCGCGGCTGACATATCTGCACTGCGCAGACGTGTCGCAGGCAACAGCATCTCCGTCACATACTTCATAGGACGGTCTGAGCACGGTTTTCCCTCCGACAGTCACAGCTCCCGATACGATAAGCTCCTTCGCGCGGCTGCGGCTCCGGCAGAAGCCGTTTTCGGAGAGATAAAGGTCAAGTCTCACTCTTATACTTTCCTTACCGCAAGCCTGTCGGCAAAGGCGGAAAGTATGCCGTCGCGGTCATACGGCGCGATTATTTCCTTTGCTTTTCCGGTAAGCCCGTCAACGGTGTTTCTTGCCGATTCAACGGTCATAAAGGTAAGGAAGGTTGTTTTGTTGTCCTCTGTTCCCTCGTCAAGGATATCGTCCTCGATCTGGAAGGCAAGACCGACGTTTTCGGCATACTTTTCAGCCGCCGCGTATTCGTCGGTTCCCTCGCGGTATCCGGCGGCAATGCATCCGAGGAGGCAGGCGGTCTTTATCAGGCAGCCGGTTTTGAGCTGATTCATGAGCATGAATTCCTCATATGTCAGCTTTTCCTTTTCGCCGATGAGGTCAAGCATCTGCCCGCCTGCCATGCCGTCAAAACCGGCACGGGATGACAGGAGCTTTACAGCGTCGATGTTCTGTTCAGCCGTTGTTTCGCCTCCGGAAACCGCAACGCCGAAAGCATACGTAAGAAGCGAGTCACCGGCAAGGAGCGCGGTTGCCTCTCCGAATTGTTTGTGGTTGGTCGGCTTGCCCCTGCGGAAGTCGTCGTTGTCCATGCACGGCAGATCGTCGTGTATGAGCGAATATGTGTGAATCATCTCGATCGCGCAGGCATACGGCAGAGCCGCGTCGACATTTCCGCCGAGCATACGGCAGAATTCAAGCGTGAGAAACGGTCTTATCCGCTTCCCGCCCGCATATGCGCTGTACCGCATGGAGTCTATCAGTATTTCATACCGTCTGCCCGTGCCGGCAAGATATTTTTCCATTGCCTTCTCGATCAGCGCGGCGTTTTCAGTTATTCTCTCCGAAAGGTTTTTCATCGTAACCGCCTTCCCCGTTCTTTGTAAGCACCGTTATTTTTCTTTCAGCCTCGTCAAGTTTGTCTCCGCAGAGTCTGACGAGCTTTACGCCCTCTTCAAAAAGTCCGAGCGATTCGTCAAGCGGCGTTTCTCCTCCCTCGAGCTTTCTCACTATCTCTTCAAGCCGGGCGAGGGCTTCCTCGAATCCGGGATCTTTTTTGCTCATGTTTTCACAGCTTCCCGTCGCGGGAAATCTCCTTTTCAGATTTATCCTTTTTTTCGTTTCCGCACACCGATACAACATCGGCATCTACCGTTCCGTCGGAGACCCTCAGCGTTATTCTGTCGCCGGGAATTACATCCCGCACCGAGCGGACGACCTGTCCGTCATCACGGAAAACCGCCGAATATCCCTTGGAAATGACCTTAAGCGGGCTGACGGCATTAAGGACTGCCGAAAGCCTTGCATAACCGTTTCGTTTTCCTATAATCACCGCCGTGACTGCGCGCTCCATGTCGGAGGAAAGCGAAAGCAGAAGGTTTCTTCGGTCATCGATATACGCAGTAGGGCTTGTAAGCACACGACTCCCGGCAAGAAGTGAAAGTCTCTGTCTGAAATGGACTGTCTCCCTTGACAGAAGGGTTGCCATATGAGTGCTGACATTTCCGAGCTTTCTTTTCAGTTCCCCGGAATCAGGTACTGCTATCTCGGCACCGGCAGACGGGGTCGGTGCGCGTCGGTCTGCGGCAAAATCGCAGATCGTGAAGTCGGTTTCGTGACCGACAGCCGAAATGACCGGCACTGACGATCTTCTTATCTCTCTTGCAAGCGCTTCGCTGTTGAACGCCCACAGATCCTCTATCGAGCCTCCGCCCCTGCCGATTATCACAACATCAACGCGGCTCGTCGTGCTGAAATACCGTATTCCGTCGATAAGCTCCTGCTCTGCGCCCTCGCCCTGTACCTGAGCCGGGAAAAGCACCACCTCGGCAAACGGAAATCTCCGTCCGGTGACATTGATTATGTCCCTGACCGCAGCTCCTGTCGGGGAGGTTATCACTCCGACCGCCGACGGAATCCTCGGGATCGGTTTTTTTATCTCCTCGTCGAACAGCCCCTCGGCTTCCAGCTTTGCTTTCAGCTTCTCAAATGCAATATAAAGTGCGCCGATGCCGTCCGGCTGCATTGAGGAAACGTAGATCTGATATTTTCCGTCCTTCGGAAAAAGCGTGACTTTGCCGCGCAAAAGCACCTTCATGCCGTCGTACGGCTGAAATTTCAGCTTTTCGGCACTGCTTCTGAACATGACCGCGGCAATGCAGGCGGCGTTGTCCTTGACCGAGAAATACATATGCCCGGAAAAATGGTGTTTGAAATTGGATATCTCCCCGCGCACCCAGACGTTGTTAAGGACCGGGTTGTTCTCAAGTGTCATTTTTGCAAAATCGTTGAGCTGACCGACTGTCAGTATTCTTGCCTCGTCCGGCATTGCTTCACCTCATATTTCACCGCAGTGTCTCATGGCGGTCAGTCTTGCGATACCGGCGGCATTGTCACAGGAAAACTGCGGTTCGGCAAAATAATTCCCGTACTTTTCACTCAGCCTGCGCCTCATGAACCGGTTGCTCATGACCCCGCCGGAAAAAATGACCGGAAGTCCGGGATAAGCCGCGACAGCGTTTTCAGCCATTCTGTCAATGACGGCGCAGACGAACGAAAGGACATATGCCGCGATATCCTGCCTGTCCGCGCCGGAGGAAATAAGCTCCGACACCTTGTTTTCAAGCCCGGAGAGATTGCAGTCGAAGCCGGTGACGCTTATTTTTCCCGGCTTCACCTTCTCCGGCATATCACCGGCAACAGTCTCAAGCTCTTTCCCGCATGGGAATTTCATTCCCAAAAGCACGCCGGTGCGGTCGATCGCCATCCCTGCGCTTATGTCCTTTGTCCCTCCGAGGCGGGTGATGTTCATGTTGTCCGAAAGCAGCAGCTCCGTCGTTCCGCCGGAGACATGGAAGGCGAGGAATCTGCCGTGGATCAGCGGTTCGGCGCCGCAGGAATAAAGCGCCGCCGCGATATGTCCCGCCTGGTGCGAAAACCGGTAAAGAGGCACTCCGGATGTCGATGCCACAGCCGCAGCACATGATATCCCGGCAAGAAAGCACGGCATATACGACCCCTCCGCATCCCTCGGAGACACCGAAACACCCACGGCTGCCGGCGAGATCCTTCCCATTTCGTCAAAAAGGTGCGGGAGGTTTACGGTGTGTGCGAAAACCGCGTCGCTCTGGCGCAGTCCGCGCTGTCCTTCTTTTACGTCAAGAAGCTTTTTCAGATTTTTGACTATTTCCCCGTCCCGGGAGAGGGCGAGGGATGTCGTGTAGTTGCTGGTATCGACACCGAGAAACTCCTGCATGATTTTATTTCTTCAGCCCGAGGTCCTCGGCAATACCGTTGAGGATGCCGTTGACGAAAGCCGGGGCTTTATCGTCGTCAAAGGTCTTTGCAAGCTCCACTGCCTCGTTTATCGCAACCGGAAAGGGGGTTTCGGGGCAGAACTTCATTTCATACACAGCGATGCGGAGCACCGAGAGGGAGACCTTTGACATTCTTTCGGTCTTCCAGCCTACGGCGCGGTTCGAGATCAGCCTGTCTGTCTCATCAAGGTTGTCAAGTACACCGAAATACAGTTTTTCGGTCAGACCGTCGGTTTCGAGCTCTCTTGTGTCCTCCGCCGTTCTGTATATATCAGAGGCGTCCTCGTCTTTTCTGAATTCGCGCTCAAAAAGCAGTTCAAGTGCGTGCTGACGCGCCGCTCTTCTGTCAATTGATTTTGTCATTACGACATTCTCTCCGTTTATTCGTTTTATTCTGTTTATTCTGTATTTATACATTATATAATCATTTTGCGGATTTGTCAACCGCCGATTCTGCCTTTTTGCAAAAAGCGGGAAAGGCGAAGTTGACAACTCCGATGCAATATGATATAATAAAGTAGTTATTTGCCGTCAAGCGAAAGAATATTGCGCAGTATCGTTTTTCTTCCGCGCCAGCTGTATGCGCGCTCAAGGAATTCCGCCTTGCTCATGTTCTCTATCATCTCAGCCGTTACGACCGGGGTCAGGTTTTCTCTGAAAAATTCTATCGGGGTAAGCGGCGCGTTTGCGTTCATCGGACATGACGTGCGGCAGAGGTCGCAGCCCCATGCTATTCCTGTCTGCCGTATCAGTCTGACCGTCTCCGGGTCGGGGTCGCCCTTTCTCTGCGTCATTTCGGACAGGCAGCCGTCTTTTACCGGGCAGGCGCGGGAGCAGGCTCCGCAGTGGGAGCAGAGCTTTACCGGAATCGTGTCATATTCCTCCGGCACAAGATCGGTGAGAATTTCGCCGATGAAGGTATACGAGCCGTATTTTTCGTTTATCACCTGAAATCTGTCGCCTATGACGCCGAGTCCCGCCTTCGCCGCGGCACCGGTCTCGCCTATCGGGGAGCTGTCGGCAAATCCGCGGAAAAAGTATCCCGGAAACAGACCTTCAAGCGCAGGGACAAGCCGCGAATACAGCTGTCTGAAGTACAGATGATAATCCCGCGGCACGGCATACAGCGACACGTTTCTCTCCGGAAAAGCCCCGGCATAATACGGAACCGACAGCATCAGCGCGCTTTTTATCTCCTTTCCGGCGCAGTATCTGTCAAGCATAGCCCGGTTTATCACGGTGCATTCGGAGAACGGGATGAATCCCGCATATTCGATTTTTTCTTCGTCAAGAAGAGTTCTTATTATTTTATCCACAGCACTTTAATTATAAATCATTTTTCCCCATTTTGCAATACATTTTTCTATCCGGAAGGCATATCTGAACATGGCATCAAAAAAAGCAGAAAACGAATACGGAAATCAGAGCATCGTATCCCTCAAGGGTGCGGACAGAGTCAGAAAGCGTCCCGCTGTCATATTCGGCTCGGACGGGCTTGAGGGCTGCGAGCACTCGGCTTTTGAAATACTCTCAAACTCTGTTGACGAGGCGCGTGAGGGCTACGGTGACAGGATAAATATGACGGTATACTCCGACCACTCGATCGAGGTCGAGGATTTTGGTCGCGGAGTGCCGCTTGACTGGAACGAGAAGGAGCAGCGGTACAACTGGGAGCTTGTCTACTGCGAGCTTTACGCCGGCGGCAAGTACAACAACAACAGCGACTCTTCGTCGTACAAATATTCCCTTGGACTTAACGGTCTCGGCGCGTGCGCAACGCAGTACAGCTCGGAATACATGGACGTCCGCTCTTACAAGGACGGAAAGGTTTATGAGATATCCTTCAGAAAGGGCGAGCCGGTCGGCGACATGACTGTCACCGAGCTGCCGAAGAAGGAACGCCGCACCGGAACGATCCACAGATGGCGCCCCGACCTTGAGGTCTTTACCGACATTGCGATTCCGCTCGACTACTATCTTGATATGCTGAAAAAGCAGTCGGTGGTCAATCCGGGGATAAAATTTCATCTGAGATGGCAGACGGATGAGGGGTTTGAGGAATACGACTTCGTTTACGAAAACGGCATTATCGACTATGTCACCGAGCTTGCCGGGGGAACCTCCCTCACCGCGCCGGTCATGTGGTCGACCGAGGCAAAGGGGCGCGACAGAGAGGACAAGGAGGACTACACCCTCAAGGCGGATGTGTCATTCTGCTTCTCGAACGTGACGAGCGTTATCGAATATTATCACAACTCCAGCTTTCTTGAGCACGGAGGCTCACCGGAAAAGGCGGTGCGTTCGGCATTTGTTTCGGAGATCGACAAATATCTGAAATCGACCGGAAAATATCTCAAAAACGAGTCGAAGATCAGCTTTGCCGACATTGAGGACTGTCTCATCCTTGTCTCGAACAGCTTCTCGACGCAGACATCATATGAAAACCAGACGAAAAAGTCCATAACCAACACATTCATCGCAGAGGCGATGACATCATTCCTGCGCCACAATCTTGAAATATATTTTGCCGAAAAACCGCTTGAGGCCGACAAGATCGCCGGACAGGTGCTTGTCAACAAAAGAAGCCGCGAAAAGGCGGAATCCACGCGGCTTGACATAAAGAAAAAGCTGAGCGGCTCAATGGACGTTGCCAGCCGGGTCGAAAAGTTCGTCAACTGCCGCTCCAAGGATCCTGAGGTTCGGGAGCTTTACATCGTTGAGGGAAATTCGGCTCTCGGCTCCTGCAAGCTGGGCAGAGCGGCGGAATTTCAGGCGATAATCCCGGTACGCGGAAAGACGCTCAACTGCCTCAAGGCGCCGTATGACAAGATATTCAAGAGTGAGATAATCACCGATCTGCTCCGCGTTATCGGCTGCGGCGTGGAGATAAAGGGCAAGGTCAAGGGAGACATTGTTCCCTTCTCGCCGGAGTCGCTGAGATGGAACAAGATAATCATCTGTACCGATGCCGATAAGGACGGGTTCCAGATAAGGACGCTTATCCTGACGATGTTTTACCGTCTGCTGCCGTCGCTGATAAAGATGGGGCGGATTTATATTGCCGAATCACCGCTTTACGAGATAACCTCAAAGGACAAGACGTATTTTGCCTACAACGAAAGCGAAAAGGTAAAGATACTTGCCGATATCGGAGACGCGAAATACTCCATCCAGCGGTCAAAGGGACTCGGTGAGAACGAGCCGGACATGATGTGGCAGACCACGATGAACCCCGCAACGCGGCGGCTTATCCGCGTTACCGAGACCGACGCGATACGGACTGCGTACATTTTCGACACACTCCTCGGCGACGACCTTCAGGCACGCAAGGAGTTTATAACCGAAAACGGAAGCAGATACCTGTCTGACATTGATATCGACGACGACTGATACCGAAAGGATCACACGATGACCGAATTCATCATCGGACCCGCGGGAAGCGGGAAAAGCACGCTTATTGCAAAAAAGATCGCCGACCGCCTTTCCGCAGGCCGCAGGGTCATTCTCATCGTCCCGGAGCAGTCGGCGGTCAATGCCGAGGCTATGGTATGCTCGGAGGCGCAGAGCCGCGGAATCCCCCAGACCGAGCTTGAGATCCTGAACTTCCGGCGGCTCTGCAACCGCGTTTTCCGTCAGTACGGCGGGGTTGCGTACAATTCGGTCACACCCGGCGCAAAGGCGCTTATTATGTGGCAGGCTCTCTTTTCTTCCGCTCCTGCGCTGAAACGGTACAGAAACGAGCTTGCCGATGCTAAAAAATTCATTCCGCTGCTGCTTTCGGCGGTTTCGGAATTCAAGGCATACGGCATAACTCCCGCCATGCTGTCCGATGCCGCAAAAGAGGCGGAAGAGGATGACAAGGCGCTTTCCGAAAAGCTGAGCGACCTGTCGCTTATCTGTTCGGCTTACAGCCATTTTGCGGAGCGCGGGTTCTCCGATCCCTCCGACGATCTGACAAGGCTGGCTGAGGTGCTTTCGGAAAACAGGTTCTTTGAGGGTGTCGATCTCTTTCTTGACTCGTTTGTCGGATTCACTCCGCAGGAATTTTCGGTGCTGTCTTATGCGTTCAGGCAGGCGGACAATGTAACGGTGTCGCTTTGTCTTTCGGACGATGACGGGGCTTTTGCTTTTGAAAATGTTAAAAAAACATTCGACGGTCTTAAGCGCCTTTCGGAAAGGCACCGGGGAGAGGCTGTCGTAACAAAGCTGCCCGGAACCGTGCGGTTTTCCTCCGAAGCGCTTTCGTTTCTTGAAAAAAACCTGTGGAGTCCGGGAAAATGCCGGGCTTTCGAGGGTGACTGCACCCCGATTCGGACTGTTGTTGCGGAGGGCGCATATTCCGAGGCGGAATTTGTCGCGAATGATATTCTGACAAAGGTCATCGCCGGTGCAGCTTACCGTGATTTTGCCGTTATCGCGCGGGACATAAAGAGTTATTCCGGCATCATCGACGCGGTATTTGCCGAAACCGGGCTTCCCTGCCACATATCGGAGCGCGCGGAGCTTTCGGAAAAGCCGGTATTCAAGCTGATACTCAGCGCTTTCGGGATAAAAAACAACGGCTGGAACACCGCCGATATCGTCAGCTACATGAAAACCGGACTTTCTCCGGTGACACCCGACGAATGCGACGCGATCGAGTCATATGCATATCAGTGGAGCATATCCGGAAAACGCTGGTACGACGGCGAGGACTGGTTCATGAATCCCGACGGTTTTACCGACGTAATGACCGAAGAGGGGATGAAGACCCTCGATGAAATAAATGCGGTACGGAAGAAGATCGTTGATCCTCTTTCAAAGCTGTTTGAGTCGTTTGACGGCACAAGAACGGTCAGAGAGCTTTGCAGGGCGGTATGGGTATTTCTTCACGAAGTCGGAGCGGACGAAAAGATATCCTCGTCCGGCGATCCTGATGAGATACGTCTGTGGAACAGTATGTGCGATTCACTTGACACGCTTGTCATCGTGCTGCCGGAGGTCAAAGCCGATACCGTACTTTTTGCCAACCTGCTGACGCTTGTCGTTGATCAGACGAACGTCGGAAACCTGCCTTCGGTGATCGACGAGATCAGTCTCGGTTCAGCCGGACTTATGCGCACCGGAAATGTGAAGCACGTTTACCTTCTGGGAGTGAACGAGGGAGTGTTCCCTGCTGCCTGCGGCGAGAACGGCATTTTCTCCGACAACGACAAGGCGCTGCTTGAGACATATGGGATAATACTTTCGCCCGACAGCGGAATTATGTCGGTAAATGAGCTTTTCGGATTTTACACCGCCGCCTGTTCGGCATCGGAGTCTGTCACCGTTCTGTGCAGCGGAGCCGATGCCGCCGGAAAGAAGCTCAAGCCGTCAGCGGCGTTTACGAGAATTGCCGAAATGTTTCCCGGAGCCGAGCGGATATATACCGACAGAATGCCGCTTTCCGACAGGATCGGGACGAAAAAGACGTCCTTTCCGCTCTGTACGCTGTATCCGGACACAAAGGAGGGGGCTGCGCTTTCGCTTATTTACTCTGCCGATCCGGATTTTGCGCCGCTGCTTGACGGAAACCGCCAGCCGCTTTTCGCCGGAGAGGAGCAGCTTGACCCCGATGCCGCGGCGGAGGTTTTCGGGGGCGATATGCCGCTTACCCAGTCGCGGCTTGACAGGTATGTGCTGTGCGCCTTCGGGTTTGAGTGTGATTATGTACTGAAGCTGAAACCGAAAACACGGTATGAATTCGGCGCAGCAGACACAGGGAATCTTGTCCACCGGATACTTGAAAAATTCTTTTCTGCGGTCACCGATGAAGCCGGACACATAAAGGAGCTGACTGCCAAGGAGCGCGCAGAGCTTATCGACAGCATTATCGGGGAATTTGTTTCCGGTATATTCTGCGGACACGGCAGACAGCAGCTGACAGAACGTGCCATGAATCTGTTTCTGCGGCTGAGACGCTCGGTGACGGTGCTTATCGACAATCTTCTTGAAGAATTCGGACAGAGCGATTTCGTTCCGGCGTTTTTTGAGATGAAGATAACAAACGGAGGTGCTCCCGGCACTGTCTCCCCGCTTGAAATACCGCTTCCGGACGGCACGAAAGCATATGTCTACGGAGTTGCGGACAGAGTTGATATATGCCGGAGGGGAAACGACGTGTATGTCCGCGTGGTGGATTACAAGACCGGAAGCCGTGAATTTTCGCTTTATGACATTTCGCTCGGTCTGAATCTTCAGATGCTTCTCTATCTCTTCTCGATATGGAAGGACCGGGGCGGGAATTTCAGGCGGACGCTCGGAATAACCGGAGACATCATCCCCGCAGGTGTGCTGTACTGCACGGCAAAGCCTGCCGAGGTCAGTGTCACTCCTGAAGCTGCAGAGAGCGACGTGCTTGCAAAGGTTGCCGACACGCTCAAGCGGCGCGGAATGGCTATCGGTGACGAGACTGTTCTTCGGATGATGGAAAGAAATCTTGCCGGAAAATATATTCCGGTGACTCTGAAAAAAGACGGCACACTCAAAACCTCGCTGACACTTGAATCGCTTGAGGGTATCGGAAAGCTGATGGATCAGGTCTGCGCGACGGCCGCAAAGCTGGCTTACGGAATGAAATGCGGGAATGTTTCCGCGCGTCCGCTGAAGGATCAAAAGCACGACGGCTGCCGGTTCTGCCCGCACCGCTCAGTCTGCCGCAATCCCGCCGCGTTTATGACGGTTCAGTGATAAACAGAATCAAAAACACAGGAGATACAGATGGCAGAAAGAAAATGGACGGAAGCCCAGCTTGACGCTATAAACCGCGAAGGAAAAAACATACTTGTTTCGGCGGCTGCGGGTTCCGGGAAGACCGCCGTTCTTACGAGAAGAATAATCGGAAAGCTGACCTCTCCCGACTCGCCTGCCGATATTTCAAAAATGCTTGTTGTCACCTTCACAAAGGCTGCGGCAAGCGAGCTGAAGGAAAGAATATCGTCGGCGCTGTCAGATGCCATTGCCGACAATCCCGGTGACAGAAGACTTCAGAGGCAGTTCGTTCTGCTTCAGAAGGCTCAGATTTCGACGATACACGGGTTCTGTCTCGACCTGATAAAAAAGAATTTCGACCGTCTCGGAATAAGTCCGTCGTCAAAGGTTTCCGACGAGGCGCAGACGTCTCTCATGAAGCAGCAGACAGCAGACAATGTCATCGACAATTACTATTCCGGGCTTCCGGGATATGACGATATCGAAAATTTCGCGGATTTTGCCGACAATTTCATATCTCTGAAGGACGACAGGCTTTCGTCGATACTCATTTCGGTATATGACCGTGTAAGCTCATTCCCGCAGGGGATTGGGTTCCTCTCCGACTCGGCAAAGGAGCTTGAAAAGGTCGCTGACGAGGGAATAAACGGCACGGTTTTCGGCAGGCTAATAAAAGAACACATGACGGGGCTGTTTTCCTACTACCGCGACGTATTTTCAGATGCCTGCGAATATTTCCGCGACGGGGACGTATTCGAGAACAAGTATCTGCCTGCATTTGAATATGAATACGGCTTTGTTTCATCTCTTCTTGCAGCGGCGGAGGCGGGAGACACCGAAAAGGTCGGGGACATAATCGCTTACCGTTCCCCGGTAAAGCTCGGTGCGGTGAAAAAGGAGCTTCAGACAGAGGAAAGCTCATTTTACCGTGAGGCAAGGGAGTCATTTACAAAAAACGCGCTGAACAGGCTGACAGAACAGTTTCTTTCGCAGAACTATGAAACGGTCAGAAAGACGGCGCGGAAAACACACGATTTCGTTTATAAGCTCTATCTGTTTCTCTCGGCTTTTGACCGTCTGTTTTCAGCTGAGAAGAGAAAACGCGATCTGCTCGACTACAACGACCTTGAGCGGTTTGCCTATGATCTGCTTGTCGGTGCAGACGGAATGCCGACGGAAACGGCGAAGGAGATATCGCGCGGGTACGACGATATTTACATCGATGAATATCAGGACGTCAACCGTGTACAGGATGCGATCTTTGCCGCGATCTCATCGGAGTCGTCACGGTTCATGGTGGGTGACATAAAACAGAGTATCTACGGCTTCCGGGGAGCCGAGCCTTCCATCTTTGCCGGATACCGCCTGAACGGTGAGATCGACAAGATATATCTTCGGCACAATTTCAGGTGCGACGCGCCGATAATCGATTTTGTCAATCTTGTCTGCGGAACGCTCTTCACGTCGGCGGGAAAAACCGTTCCGTATGATGAAACCGACGCGCTCGTCTGCGGAAAAGCGGAGAGCGGGGATGCTCCCGTTGAGATTGCAGTTGTCGATACGGGCGATTTCAGGGCTCAGGGCAGACGCGCGACGGAGGCGGACTTTGTCGCGGACAGAATCGGACGCCTTATCGCAGAGGGATACCGTCCCGGCGACATATGCATTCTTCTCCGTTCGGCATCACGTGCGGCGGCAATGTATGAAGATGCGCTTTCGGCGCGCGGGATAATCTGCCGCAATCAGCTGAAGCGCGACCTGTTTGTCAATCCCGAGGTGCTTCTTGTGATGGACATCCTCAACGTCATAGACAATCCTTCGCGCGATATTTATCTTGCCGGGGCGCTGAAAAGCCCGGTGTTTGATTTTTCGCTGTCAGAGCTTGTACGGATAAGAAAATGCTCGGAGGGCGGGTCGCTTTACTCGGCGCTGAAAAAATATGCGGGTACGAACGAAGCCGGTGCGGCGAAATGCAGGAATTTTCTTGACAGGCTTGAAGCTTACCGGAAGCTTGCCGCGGAGCCGGTAGACCGCCTTATCTGGGCGATATACTGCGACACGCACATTTTTGCGCTTGCCACGGGTTCCGACGGTGAACAGGACAAAAAAGCCAACCTGCTCATGCTCTACGATTACGCAAGAAAATTCGAATCCGGCAGTTACCGGGGGCTGTATAATTTCATCCGCTACATAAACGACGTGCTTGAGTCCGGTGCGGGGTTTGAGGCGGCGGCATCGGAATCGGACAATGCAGTCAGGATCATGACGATACACCAGTCGAAGGGGCTGGAATTCCCTGTCGTGTTCCTTTCCGACTGCGGTTCTGCCTTTTCTGATGCCGACATAAAGGACAGGGTGCTTATCAACCGTGATTTCGGCACGACTATGAAGCTGTCCGACGAAACCGGGCTTGCATCCTATGACACCGTCATGCGGCGTGCGGAGGCTGTCGGCATAAAGCAAATAAGCTGTGACGAGGAAATGCGGGTGCTTTATGTCGCGCTGACAAGAGCGATAAAAAAGCTCATCGTCACCGCCGCCGATACCGACCCTGATACGCTTATATCGTCATCGAAGATGAAAGCGCGGTTCGGCAGGTCAGGAAACGGATATGCATACCGGACGGCAGACAGCTATATTTCGTGGATACTCATGGCGGCTCACGGATATTCCGTAAATGTTATTCATCCGGAGGATAACGGCGAAGCACAGGAATTATCCGAAACCGCGGATATAGTGCCCGCATTTTCACCGGACGAGGTAAGCGCGCTTGCCGAAAGGTTCCGGGAAAGGTTTTCGTTTGTCTATCCGGGAGCCGGACAGAATATTCCGGCAAAGCTGTCGGTTTCGGAGCTTTATCCCGAGGTGCTTGACGATTATGCCGATGCGGCAAAATATTCGCCCGACGGTGCCGACAGGATGAAAATGCCCGCGTTCGTCAGCGAAGCCTCCGCGACTGCAGCAGATATCGGAACGGCAACTCATCAGTTCATGCAGTTCTGCGATTTCGGACTTCTCGGCGGGAAAGGTGTCGATTCCGAGATCGTACGTCTGACCTCCCGCGGGTTCATCGATGCGCATACCGCCTCGCTTGCCGACAGGGCGGCGATAACGCGGTTTACCGAAACTCCTCTGTTCCCCGCCCTTCGCGACGCGGAATTCATACGGCGTGAGCTTCGATTCAACATAAGGCTTCCTGCCGGAATGTTCACCGCAGATCCGCTTATGCGCACGGCACTCTCGGATGAGACTGTCCTTGTTCAGGGGATCATGGACTGCGTCTTTACCGACGGGAACGGGAAGCTGACGGTTCTTGACTACAAGACCGACAGGATCCCATATGAACTCCGTCATGACCGCTGTGCGGCGCGGGAATATATCATTAACCGTCATATCGGTCAGCTTTCGTATTACCGGCTTGCCTGCAGGGAGATGATGCAAAGGGATGTTGACAGAGTGCTTATCTATTCATTTTCCCTTTCCGAGGCAATCGAAATACCGAAAGAGCGGTTTACGGAAGCCTGACCTTGCCGTCGAAGCCCCGGACAAAGCCCGAAACGTCCGCCGTGCAGATATCGCCGCCGATCACTCTGCCGCGGTACACGAGGACGTTTGCAAGAACGGCGCCGTCGTAATCCGGAAAATTCGTCACCCTGTAGGTATAGCGCGTGACATCCTTCCGCTTGTATTTCGACAGATCAAGTCCCTGCTGTTTCTGAAGCTCATTGTAGCTGACGAAGACCCGATCGAACTCGCCGGGGATCGTTACGTTCTGCTCTTCAGGTGTCGGCTCGACCTCCCAGCCGAACTGGCTTAAGAAGGCGAGCCGGTCGTCGTTTGTCTTTACGCCGGAATAGGTGTATTTCACCGTATCGGTGTACATCAGCGATGCCGAGGTCGGCTGATATGTCGGAATCATATTGAGAAGCACCGCAAGCACCGCTATCGAAACGGCGATAACCGCCACCAGCTTCAGGGTGGAAGCCTTCATTGAGTATACGAACATTTTGTTTTCCTCCCGGAGTCCAGAATTGACATTGACTCTGCGGCTTTCTGCCGCTCTGATACAGTATATTTTGCCGGCTGATAATTTATGAACGCAAGTGCAAAGAAAGTGACTGACATGATTAAACCGAAAAACCGTTTTTCAGAAAAAAACGCGGCGGGAATGCCGGACGGAAAACCGTCCGCCTCCGCCGGTTATACCCATAAAACCCGACTGACATCACAATTTCAAATCATATGAACAGATCAAACTCACTGCAAAAAATCATAGTATCGGTTCTGACCGTAATAATCTGCTGCGGGATATACACAGGAGGCGCATATCTCGGAAATGCCGGTTTTTCGACCGGGATTACCGCTGATGTCCTGCTTGTGGTATTCTGCGTGTACTACTCGCTTTCCGTCTGCGTTCTGCTGCGTAAAAAACCGCTTAAGACTCCGAAGATGCCGGTAAAAAAGCTGTTCAGGCTCTGCCTTTCTTCTGCAGTATTCATATACATTTACCTTGCAGCCTCGGTGTTTTTTATCGGCACGGCATACAGAAAAGCGGAGACGGTGCAGCTGCTGTTCCTTGTCCTGTGCGTCTACTCCCTCTGCCGTATGACATACACGGCTACCATCAGACTGGAAGCATCGTCGGACACGACCGGACTTGACCCGGACTTATACCCGGAGCTTTATTCGGCTGCAAAAAAAGCCGCAAAGGCGGTCGGATATGACGGCGATGATATACAGATCAGCGTGACCGGAGGAGTTGCTGTCTCGGCAATCGTGATTGACGGCAGTCTGCGGCTGCTTATCGGCTCGCAGATGGCATCGATCGTCAACGAATTCGAGCTTGAAGCCCTGATGACGGCAGAGATCGGCCTTATCCGCGCAGGCTCGGTCTCGGTCGATGCCGGTATCAAAAAGAAATTCACTCACTGGCAGCTTGCAGTCTCGGACGGACAGACAAAACTGCCGAATTTTCTGCTGGCACTTCAGTACAGGCTTATCGAGTCGCGACTTATATCGGAGCTTGACGCGGCATCGGTCACGGACAACGCAGCGCGGGTGCAGGCGGCAGTCTGCTTCGGAATTCCGTCTGACTATCTCAATGCGCTTGCCAAGCTGACACTGTTCGGGCTGTACATAAAGTATCCGCCGAAAAAAGGTTACTTTGACGACACAAAGCCTCCGCACGACATGGACGAGCGCCTGTTTGCGGGATATATTGCCTTCCGTGACAGATACGCAAATCGCCTTGACAGTGTGATACGCAGTACATCTGATGCGGGCTTTGACACTCCGCTCTCCGAAAAGATTCCTCTGCTGTCCGAGAACGGAAGCTATGATCTTTTTACCGAGCCGATCAGCCGTTCATATGCCGCTGAGGCTGAAAATCTGCTTAAGATCGGAAATGATCTTGTGTCAGAGGCTCTGTCGGCCGGCTACGATGAGGCGCGTGAAACACAGTATCTCCCCGCAAAAAGGATAACCGACGACTACGAAGCCAAGATATCGGAAGGCTGGAAACCGGAGCTTTTCGAAATGCTCCGCGCTGCCGAGGCATATGCCGAAACCGGTGAAACCGATGATGCGGAAAGGCTTTACGATCTTATACTTTCCGAAAATCCGAATGAATCCTGCGCCTGCCTTGAAAAGGGGAAGCTCCTTCTTCAGCGATACGACAGCGAAGGAGTCCGGTATATCAATCTTGCCGTGAAAGACAACTGCTTCTGCTCCGGACGGGCATTCACGGCGCTTTCGGAGTATTACGGGATCATAGGGGATGTAAAAAACTCAGAGTTCTGCTCCGAAAAAGCCGCTGAATACGAGAACAGCGAATCGGCGCGGAACGACATAATATTCTCCGCGGGAGGTGACGGCTCGTTTCTTCCGCCGTCGCCCGAACGGGAAGCGCTTTCTGAAATATGCGAAAAGCTGAAGGAGCTGTCAGACGGATATGCCGAGAAGATCGTCATTGCCGCAAGAGAATACGGCGGCGAGGTCTACAACATAGTCTTTGTAAAGCCGCAGCAATCGGTTACCGATGACACGAAGCGGGAATTCATGCACGGGCTTTTCCTGTTTCTCGATTCCCGCGATGAAAATTTCTATCTGATCGACTCTGCTTCGGTACCGGAGCTTTTCGGTTCAGCCGAGAAATCAGAAAAATCAGTGATAATTACCTTCCGGTGATTAATTCTTCCGCTATCCGCAGATAATACTGAGGGAACGGAGGATTCGGGAAATGAAACTGTATCTTAAAATGCTTGCCGTATCCGTCGCCGCGGTCATTATCGCGGTAGGCGGATACCGGCTTTTCTTTTACCGTGCGGCTGATACCGGGATAACCGTTTCGGCACCGGCTTATGACGGCGCAGACAGGATATCCGCGATTCAGAGAGAACTGATACGAGCCGGTTTTTACAACGGAGATGCTGACGGGGTGCCGGATGAAGAGCTTTTTGCGTCGGTCAGCCGGTTCCGGGAGGAAAACGGGCTTTCGCCGTCGGAGAGAATGTCGCCGGAAATGCTCTTTATGCTCGGAATCACGGTTTATGAGGACGAGGTATCGGAGTATGAGAGCGACAGGCTTATTGCCTCGGCTGTTGACGCTGTATGCGGCGATGCCGGGTATCTTGTAAAGATCGCGCTTGCCGGGGTGATACTGAAAAGAGCCGCGTCTCCGGGATTTCCGGACAACGCGGCTGGGGTTATATTCGGCAGTCGGCAGTTTTCCGACGTATATCTTCACGATTTTTCGGCAGAGCCGTCTGACGATGCTTTTTCTGCGGTGAGGGACGCAAAGCTGGGTATGTCGCCGTGTCCGGAGGCTCTTTATTTCTATCAGAGCGACCGGGCAGACGCGGCTCTGCGGCGGAAGAGCGTGATATTCAGAAGCGGAAAATACTGCTTTGCCTGAATCAGTACGACGTAAGGAAGGAGCGCAGGCGTTCGCTTTTCGGATTGTCGAAAACCTCTGAGGGTGTTCCCTGCTCTGCGATCACGCCCTCGTCCATGAAGATGACTTTTGTCGAAATATCGCGGGCGAACGCCATCTCGTGCGTGACGATTATCATTGTCATATCCTGTCCGGCAAGGGACTTCATTACCGAAAGCACCTCTCCGGTAAGCTCCGGGTCAAGGGCTGAGGTCGGCTCGTCGAAGCAGAGTATTCCGGGGTTCATTGCAAGTGCGCGGGCAATTGCTACCCTCTGCTGCTGTCCGCCGGAAAGCTCGCAGGGGTAGTTTTTCAGCTTATCGGAAAGACCGACCTTATTTATCAGTTCTTTTGCGTTATCCTCTATCTCCGCGATTATCGCGCGGCGGTTTTCACGGTAGTCCGGGCGCTCCTTTGCGAAAAGCTTTCCGGCAAGGGTGACGTTGTCAAGAACGTTATACTGCGGGAAGAGGTTGAAATTCTGAAAGACCAGACCGAAGTTGAGCTGAAGTCTTCTCTGCTCCGCAACCGTCTTTTTTGTTGTATCGCCGCTGTCGAAAATCGTCTCGCCGTTTACCTTTATTACACCGGTGTCGGCTTTCTCAAGAAAGGTCAGACACCGCAGGAGTGTGGTTTTTCCGCTTCCGGAGGAGCCGATTATCGAGAGTATCTCGCCCTTTTCGACGTTGAAGCTGATACCCTTCAGTATCTCGTTGCCGTCAAAGTGCTTTCTTATATCCGAAACTTCAAGCATTGCCATGTCGGTTCACCCTTTATAATAATCGAGTTTCTTTTCAAGCTTGCCGAACAGGACGGTAAGCACGCCGGAGAACAGCAGATAGAACGCACCGACATAGAAAAGCGGCCAGATTATCGCGTATCCGGCAACAATGTCGTCGGCAGCCCTTACAAGCTCCACGACTGCGACCACGCGCGCAAGAGACGTGTCCTTTACAAGCGTTATGACCTCGTTGCTCATCGGCGGGACGATGCGCTTTATTACCTGCTTGAGAATGACGCGGAAAAACACCTGCGTTTTTGTCATTCCGAGGACCTGCCCCGCCTCGTACTGTCCCTTCGGCACAGATGCAATGCCGCCTCTGTATATTTCCGAAAAATATGCGGCATAATTGATTATGAATGCCACAAGCACGGCAAGAAGTCTGTCGCTCATCGGAGTTCCCCAGAGAAGGCCGGGACCGTAGAACACGACCATTATCTGAAGCATAAGCGGCGTTCCGCGGATTACCCACACGAAGGTTTTTACCAGCCATGAGACCGGCTTTATCTTCGACATGGAGCCGAAGGTTATTATAAGTCCCAGCGGTATCGAAAACAGCAGGGTCATGAAAAAAATCACAAGCGTTGTTGTGAAACCGCCGAACAGCTCTGCGGTCACCCGTACAAATGACATAAGGACAGCCTTTCTCTTTGCGCCATTATGCACCTCCCCGCGGTGCGGAAAGGTGCGTTGGGCGATTTATTGTTTTTGATATACCCGTCGGTACGGGGAGTATCAGCCCTTCTGGTTGGATATGAGCTGGGGAGCGACGCCGTACTTTTCGGCTATCTTATTAAGAGTGCCGTCGGCGATGAGTGCGTTAATTGCGTCGTTGACCTTTTTGACTGTTTCGGGGCTGTTCTTGCGGAAGCCTATTGCATACTCCTCATAGGAGAACTGCTCGATGCCTTCAACCATCTGAAGCTCACTGTAATCTGTTCCGTCGCCGGTTGAGGATTTAGCCATGACGTAATCGACGACTGCGATGTCAGCGGTTCCCGACTTGACCTCCATAAGAGCCTTTACCTGAGAATCAACCGATGTGTAATTCTTTGCAAGTCCTTCGTTTGCCTTAATTGTGGCCTCACCCGCCGATTCGGACTCGGCAACGGTTTTTGCACCTGCCATGGACTCAAGCGTTGTGTACTTCTCCGCGTCTGCCTTGCGGATGACGACGACCTGCCAGTTGTTCATATAGGACTGGGACATATCCATCTCGGCTTTGAGTTCTTCCTTGACGGTCATGCCGTTCCAGACACAGTCGATAGCCTTTGATTTCAGTTCCACGACCTTTTTGCTCCAATCGATCTCGACGAATTCTGCCTTGACACCGAGCTTTTCGGAAACAGCCTGAGCGAATTCCGTCTCGAAGCCGACCCAGTTGTTATTCTCGTCCTTGTAGTTCATCGGCTTGAAGATGGTCACGCCGATTTTCAGAGTACCTTTGGACCCGATGTACTCCCAGTCGGTTTTCTGGGAGCATGATGCCAGCAGCATGAGCATTGCGGCGGCGATAAGCATTACGGAAATTATATTTTTCATTTTTTTGACCCTCACGATCTTTATGTTTTAGTATGCTAACATTTTAGCACGTTAAAGTGCTAAAGTCAAGAGGGTTTTGAGAAAAAAATCATATTTGTTGAAATATCCATATCCGATTGCACACAGCGTAAAAAAACAGTGCATACCGACTATCAATCGAAGTCGATCGGACGGTTTGCGTCCTCTGCTGCATGAAAACAGAGCAATATCTGTTCTTTTGTATTCTTCTCGGTCGCAATTCCGTCGGGGAGGTCTTCTCTGCCGAACCAGCCGATCGCATCGGTCTCGATATTCTCTGCAAACTCGCCTCCGATAAGACGGCAGAGAACAAAGAACTTGATAACACCGAAGGCATAGTTGCAGACGTTGTGCCTTCGCCAGTCATGAATTGCAATGATCCGCTCTGCCGTGACAGTCAGCCCGGTCTCCTCGGTAGCTTCTTTTTCGGTATTTTTGCGGACGGACATATCGCCGTCGCACCAGCCGCCGGGAAGTGACCACTTGCCGTTTTTTTCGTGAACAAGAAGGATTCTGCCGTCATTTATGACAGCCGCACGTGTATCGGCCTTCGGTGTAGGATAACCGTACTGAGAAAGAAAAAGATCGGTAAGAGTGTCCGAAGGCACTCCGCTGCGGTATGATGTCATCTCTGCCGCGATGCGGATCAGGTTTTCATATCTTTCCCTGTCAAAGTCGTCGCGGCAGTAGGTCAGACCGGTTATCGCGATATCACGTATTCTGTTTGCCCAGTCAGGAAGCTGATCATTCATTTTCGGTTTTTCTCCGTCGGGCGGGCAACTACTCTGTGGATCTTAAATCCCTTTTCCGAAAAGTTCTTTTCGTACTCGGTCATGATATTGTCAGCCGCGTATTCGCTTGCGTGCAGATCCCGCGTCAGCCCGAAAAGCTCATAGCCGGATGCGGTGAATTCCTCAAGCGAGAAATCGAAAAGTCCCTCGTTATCGGTTTTGAGGATTATCTCACCGCCGGGAGCAAGCAGTTTTTTATATATTTCAAGGAAGCCGCGATAGGTCAGCCTTCTCTTGTAATATCCCTTTTTCGGCCACGGATCGGAGAAGTTCAGATATATCCGGGATACCGAACCGTCAGGAAAAAACTCCTGCAGGCGGGAAGCGTCGGCGTTTATCAGCTTTACGTTTTGTATATTTTCGGCCTTCAGCTTTTCGGCGGCAAGCAGGATAACGTCAGAGATTTTCTCCATCGCAACAAAATTTCTGTCCGGATATCTTTTCGCACAGCCGAGAATAAATGCCCCTTTTCCGCATCCGATCTCAAGTTCGGCTGGAAAACTGTTATATTCTGACTGATTTGTGATAAAATATTCAGAACAGGCTGCAATTCTTTCGGCTCCGTGGCGTTTTTTTCTCATTCGCATATTGTATTCTCTCGCAATCTTTGGTATAATACATGGTATGATATTATTATACTACAAAGTCAAACCGATTTCAAGCAATTCTTATCTTGAAGACCCGTCACGATAACGGCGGAATTATTTTTCCCGAAAGGAACTTTTTTAGATGGATAAGCAGACATTCTACGCACAGCTTGCCGGAAAGCTCACGGAGCTCGGGGTCGGCGAAGAATACATAAACCGACACCTGACTCAGTTCGACGGATACTTCTCGGATAAAAGCGACGAGGAAGTAAGTGAGGAAATCGCAAAGCTCGGCAGCATCGACCGTGTCGCGGCACGGATAAAGAGGATAACCGATAAAATGATATCCGACGAATCGCAGACGGAATCGCCCGCTGATGCCGTTTCTGCGCCAGAGGAAAGCACCGTAAAATCCGAAGCGCCGCAGCCTCCCCGCGAACCGGCAGCGCGTCAGCCGCAAAAGCCGCCGGCACAGCCGCGTAAAGCCCCTCCGGTGCAGGATCAGAACAGCAGGCAGGCTCCGCCCGATGACGGCGGTACCGGGGAAAACGGAAATTCCGGTTCTCCCGTGCCTCAGCCGGTAAACAGCCGGATAAACAAGCCGGAAGTAAAGCACGTTGACGATTTTCAGCCTGTCGGTTATACTGCCCCGGACCCGGAAACGCTGAAGCGCAACACCCAGAAATTCAGGATAATATTTGCAGCCACGCTGCCGCTCACACTGGCAGTCCTGCTTGCAATTGCTTTCCTTTTCGGAGCAGCATTCTTTGCAATCGCCGTTCTGATTATCGCCGCCGTCGGGCTGCTTGTCGCAATGACAGCCGCGGGCACGCTTGCCTCGGTATTCGGGCTGATATTCGGCGTCGCACAGATGATCTCGTCAATGCCGATAGGTCTTTATGAATGCGGTCTCAGCATCATTATCGGCTCTTCAGTCCTTTTCTGCGGAATTCTTGTATACAATTTCGCGGTTCGCCTTATGCCTTATGCGGCAAAATGGCTTCTTGTCTTTGCAAAATTCGTTGTAAAGAAGCTGAAGGAGCTGTATATCTACCTTAAAAAGGAGTGTATAGGAATATGAAACCGACATCCCTTATCTTTCTTGCTCTTTCGCTGATCCTTCTCATCGGCGGATTCATGGTCTGCGGCGTTGCAAAGTCAATGGCAAAAAATCAGGGCATCCGTATATATGACCAGGAGATCAACAAGGACGGCGATTCGGTCTACACCTACAATATCGCCGACGACACCGTTACAAAGCTCGCCCTTAAATTTTCCGGAATCGACGTGCATATCCGCGGTTCGGAAAGCGAAAGCTATATAGAACTCAAGAATTTTGATGCAAATTCCTATTCAACGACTCTTACCGGTTCCACTGTCACGGTAGACGGCACGGTCGGCTTTATGTCCTCGCTCATCGACATGAGCGGCGGCGGGATCAGATTCAAGGGTCTGCGCTATTTCCTTATGGAAAAGCCCTCCGGAGATCGGCAGAAAAGCATTACTGTCTGTATTTCCCGAAACAGCGGACTGAAGTCGCTGAATGTGACTTCTGAAAAGGGCGATGTTTACCTATCAGACATCGCCGGGGGGATTGAATACAGCATCAGCACGACGGACAGCGACATTTTCCTCGACGGTGTCCGCACCACGGACATCGAAAACGTCAATTCCTTCGCAACGCTGACTGCGGTCAGAGGAAGCATTACCGTAAAATCATCCTCCATGCAGCTTATCAAAATGACGGCTGAAGAAGGAAACATTACCGTTGACGCATCGACCGGCACGGTTTCGTCCGATTTTATCACATACGATATAAAGGCTACCGAGGGTGCGATAAACTACAACGGAACCGATTACGAGGGTGAGCTGAAAATAACCTCCCCCGATGAAAAATCAAAGATTAAGGCTGAGATCACAAAAGGCGTCGTCCGCATTACCGATGCACAGTCAGGCGGAACCGATCCCGGAAGCGGCAATGAAACCGCTCCGGGCAACTGAAGCTGACGTTTGGTATAATTGAAGCTCTGTCGGGGAATATTTATTCTGCCGGGTATGATCCGCGGCAATAAACATCTGCGCCTCAGGACGCGGCTGTACTGTAAATATTTCAAGGAGCTGATAAAATGCTTGATAAAATCGCACTTGCGCTTACGATAATCGGCGGTCTTAACTGGGGAAGCATCGGTCTTTTCCGTTTCGACATCGTTGCGTGGATATTCGGCGGTCAGACTGCCGTTGTCAGCCGTATAGTCTATACTCTCGTTGCGCTCTCCGCGATATGGTGTATTTCCCTTCTCTTCAGGACTGATACGGTATCCGGAGCAGAACGCCACAGAATTGACTGACATTTAACCGCATATCAAAAAATCAGGCACCGGAATATCCCGATGCCTGATTTTTATTCGGCAGATTTGAGCGATTCAGCCATATTGATCCCGTCGATCCTGCGTCTCATGACAAGCTCTACCGCAAAGGCGAACATAAAGGTCATAAGCACGGCGAGCAGATAGCTTACCGGTTTCAGAATGCTGTCAAACGACACCATGTCGATCTTTATACAGCTGATGACAAAGCTGTGGAGCCATATTCCGAGAGGAATTCCGAACAGGGTTCCGAGAGCAGTCAGTATCAGGTTCTCACGGAAAACATACGCAGATGTCTCGGAGGGATAGAAGCCGAGAACCTTAATTGTTGCGATCTCCCTGACGCGCTCGGTTATATTGATGTTGCTGAGGTTGAACAGAACGACAAGTGCAAGCGCTCCGGCACAGCCGATAACAAGCCAGACGATCGAATCAAGGCTCTTCATCATGTTATCGACACGGCTTCTGATATCGGCATTGACGGTGACGTTGAGGACATTGTCGGACTTCATAAGCTCAGCCGATGCCGCGTGGATATCAACACCCTCCCTGACGTTTGCGTAAACCGTCTTTATTCCGCTTCCGATACCGTCTATGCTGTCATAAGATATGAAAGCATAATTGTAGACATAATTGTCGCAAATACCGATCACTCTGAGCGTTACCTCGTTCATGTCGATATCACGTACCGCGACCGTATCGCCGACGGATACGGAGATGTCAGATGCGGTGCGCCGGTCAAGAACGACCTCGCCCTTTCCGGGCGAAGGGATATCGGTATTCCCCTTATGAAGTCTGATGAAGTCGGAGAACTGACCGGAAAGTGATGCAACTACCGTTACAGACCGATTTTTACCGCCGTCGGATATGACATCGCCGCTCTCCTGACAAAAGAATCCGACTGACGACAGAACAGCTGAGTTGTCTGCTTCAAACTTCTTCCGTGCGTTTTCGTCAAGCGGTGAGGAGAAGGTCACAACGTAATCGTAAACCGTCACGTTGTCAAACTGCATATTTGCGATATCGGCAATTGAGTCGCGCAGACCGAAACCGGTAAGCACAAGCGCGGTACAGCCGCCGATTCCGAGGATCATCATGAACAGCCTGCGTTTGTAGCGGAATATGTTCCGGAGCGAAACCTTGCGCAAAAAAGGAAGCCTGCGCCAGATAAATCCGATCCGCTCGAGAAGAATTCTCTTTCCTGCCTTGGGGGACTTGGGTCTTATAAGCTCGGCAGGACGTCTTGTAAGCTCGTTGCGGCAGGACAGAAGCGTTGAGCCGACGGAACAGAGCATAGCGGCAGCAAGCGAAATCACGGCAAGCGGAACGTCAAATACATATTCAACCGGAGCAAAGCCGTAAAGCATTCCGTAAGCCTTCCATATCGCCATCGGGAACAGCCATGTGCCGAGGAAAAATCCTCCGACGCACCCGATAAGCGCGGCACTTCCGGAATAGAACACGTATTTTCCGCTTACCGCACCGCTTCCGTAGCCGAGAGATTTCAGCGTTCCGATCTGCACGCGCTCGTCATCGACCATTCTTGTCATTGTAGTCGTGCAGACAAGCGCCGCGACAAGGAAGAAGAACACCGGAAATACCTTTGCAACTCCGTCAACGATTTTCGAGTCGCTGTCGTAGCAGACATATCCGGTATTGTCTCCGCGGTCAAGGAGATACGTCGTCGGCTTTTCCATAGCTTCGACGTCGGCGCGGGCATCATCGATCTTCTTTTTCGCGTCGGCAAGCTCTGATCCGGCATCGGCAAGCTCGCGGTCTGCCTTTTCTTTTGCGCTGTTGTACTCTTCTTTTGAAGCGGCAAGCTCTTTTTCGGCTTTTTCGATCTCTGCCTTGCCGTTCTCAAGAGTTTTTCTCTGGACGGAGCACTCCGAGAGTTTTCCCTCAAGGGCAGCGACGGTTGCGCTCAGCTTAAGATAGGCCTCGGTACCGGTCATTCCGGCGGCTTCAAGCTGAGACATATGCGATTTTGCTTCCGATATATTTGCCTTAAGCGTTTTTTCGGCCTCATCAAGCTGCGAAAAGCCGTCCTCAAGGGCTTTTTTTCTGTCGGCAAGCTCTTTTTCGGCTGAATTCAGCTTGTCAAGGGTGTCGGCAAGCTCTTTCTCCGCTTTGCTCTTCTTGTCGAGATATTCGCTGAAGGAATCGTTGTACTTCTTTTCCGCATCGTCGATTTCGGAGAGCGCGTCGGATTTTATAGAGTCGAACCGAGCGGTGCTGACCTCAGTGTTGCCGTCACCGACTGCTTTTTCCGCGTCGGAAATGATCCTGTCATATTCTTCGGAGAAAATATCGGCTTTGTTTTTCAGAGTAACGAAAACCTCGCTGTAAACCCCGGTATCAAAGCCGTCAAACGGTATATAAATAAATGCATTGACCGTCCCGTCACCCAGCTTTGTATTTCCGCGCTCGATATTCAGATAATACGGGGACGAAACAATTCCCACAACGCGGTAATCTTTGAATGCAAAGCCTTTTCCCTCGGTAACAGTGACAGTCTTACCGATCATATCAGAGCCGTATCTGCTGTGATCAAGTACGCATTCGTCAGGAGCCGTCGGCATTCTTCCGTAAACGGTTTTCAGGAGATTGACCTTTTCGGTGACCGAATGTGCGGCAAAGACCTTTTCCGATCCACCGATATCAAACACGCCGTCTGTCGAAAAAGAACCGACGGCGTATTCTACACCTTCAATCTCAGCCAGCTTTTCAACCTCTTTATCGGTATATCCGAGGGTCGAGAGCAGCCTGAAGTCATACATATCGGCTTCGCTGAGATATTTCTGACCGGTTTTCAGCATCGCCGGGCGGGTCACTTTAAGCCCGGCAAAAAATCCGACGCCGAGCGCGATTATCATGATTATTGCAAGATACCGCCCGAAGGTGCTTTTTATCTCACGAAGCGTGCTTTTTACGATAGGAGATTTCATAGCAGCCTCACCATTCGATATCCTCGACCGGAGTCGGGTTGCCGTTTGTTTCTGTCCCGATAACGGTTCCGTTCTTTATCCTCACAACCCTGTCAGCCATTGCGGTCAGTGCGGAATTGTGAGTGATAATCACAACGGTCATTCCCTTTTCGCGCGAAGTGTCCTGAAGCAGCTTAAGGATCGCTTTTCCGGTCTGATAGTCAAGCGCGCCGGTCGGCTCGTCGCATAACAGAAGCCCCGGATTTTTCGCAAGCGCACGCGCAATTGCCACCCTCTGCTGTTCGCCGCCGGAAAGCTGAGCGGGAAAGTTGTTCATTCTGTCGCGAAGCCCCACCTGCTCAAGCACCTTTTCAGCGTCAAGCGGGTTTTTCGAAAGCTGGGTCGCGATCTCAACATTTTCAAGCGCCGTAAGGTTCGGAATCAGGTTATAGAACTGAAACACGAACCCGATATCATGTCTGCGATAACCGGCAAGCTCCTTTGTGCCGTATCCCGATATCTTCCGGTCGCCGAGCCACACCTCGCCGGAGGTCAGGCTGTCCATTCCGCCGAGAATGTTTAGAAGCGTGGTTTTCCCCGCGCCGGACTGACCGACGATGACGCATATCTCGCCCTTTCCGATACCGAAGGTAACGTCATGAAGAGCCGTGACCTCCACCTCTCCCGATTTATATATCTTTCCGACATTTTCAAATCTTACATAGCTGTCCATAGCAGTTTTTTCTCCGATTAATACATTATACTGAAATATTATATCAGTTTTTTCGGGAGGAGTAATGGAGTTTTGTTTAAAAATAATGCGCTGAATGATTAAAAATATATTAAGACAAAAAGAGGCTGTGGGTAACCGATGTTATTTTACAGCCATTAAAAAATGCCGGTCGGGAAACCGGCATTGTTATTCACTTTTCAGCTTACAAAGAAATTTTCCGGCTCGCTTACCTCAACCCTCTCCCCCGTAACCGGATGAAGAAGCGATATTCTCACCGACGAAAGCATAAGCCTTCCGGAACCGCCGCCGTAGCGGCCGTCGCCGCATATCGGAAGACCTCTTGAAGCGAACTGCGCGCGTATCTGATGCGTTCTGCCGGTAAACAGCCGCACGGAAACAAGCGCACGGCCGTCATTTACCGACACGACCTCATAGTAAAGCGAAGCCTCGCGGACGCCTTTTCTCATTCTGTCAACGACATATGTCTTATTCCTTTTCGCGTCATGGTACAGAAGGTCGTGAAGCTCCCCGCACCTGTCCTCCGGGACACCGGTGAGAAGCGCGCGGTATTCCTTTACCGTATTTTCCTTATCGGCAAATGCGGCGGTGAGCTTTCCGGTTATCTTCGGGTCAAGAGAGTACACCATGACCCCCGATGCCTCGCGGTCAAGTCGGTGAACCGTGCCGACATATGAAGTGCCGAGCTGTTCCCTCAGCACATCCGGCAGGTTCGGCGCATTTTCGGAATCCTGCGACAGAATGCCCTCCGGTTTTACGCAGAAGACCATAAACCTGTCGCGGAAAAGGATTTTTATCATACCCTTTCGGCAAGGCGGTCAACATACTGACGGTAGAACGACTCAAAGCACCCGTTGTCAAGCGCTTCTCTGATCTTCGCCATCAGCTCATTGTAGAAATACAGGTTGTGAAGCACGCACAGGCGCATTCCCAGCATCTCGTCAACCTTCAGAAGGTGTCTTATATATGCCCTTGAGTAATTCCTGCACGCGGGACAGCCGCAGCTTTCGGATATCGGACGCGGATCTTTCTTGTTCTTCTCATTGAGAAGGTTGAGCTTGCCCTCCCATGTGAAAAGATTCCCGTGCCTTGCGTTGCGGCTCGGCATGACGCAGTCGAAGAAATCGACACCGCGGTATACCGCTTCGAGGATATTCTGCGGCGTTCCGACACCCATCAGATACCTTGGTTTGTTTTTCGGTGCAAAAGGCTCGACAGCCTCGATGACAGAGTACATTTCCTCAGCCGGCTCTCCGACGGCAAGGCCGCCGATCGCGTAGCCGTCAAGGTCAAGCTCCGCTATCCGCTTCATATGGTCGATTCTGAGGTCCTCGTAGGTACAGCCCTGATTGATGCCGAAAAGAAGCTGGTTTTTATTGATCGTCTCCGGGAGGGAATTCAGCCTTGCCATCTCCTTCTTGCATCTTTCAAGCCATCGGAAGGTGCGGGCACAGGAATCCTTTGCGTACTTATATTCCGCCGGGTTCTCGACACACTCGTCAAACGCCATTGCGATGGTTGAAGCAAGGTTCGACTGTATCTGCATCGACTGCTCCGGTCCCATGAAAATGCGCTTGCCGTCGATATGGGAGCTGAAATTGACCCCCTCCTCGGTGATTTTTCTCAGCTTTGCAAGCGAAAAGACCTGAAACCCGCCGGAATCGGTGAGAACCGGACGGTCCCAGTTGAAGAACTTATGAATTCCTCCCATTTCGTATATAAGCCTGTCTCCCGGACGGATGTGGAGGTGATATGTGTTCGACAACTCGACCTGACAGCCGATCTCGCGCAGGTCCATTGTCGAAACTCCGCCCCTTATTGCGGCGCAGGTACCGACGTTCATGAACACCGGCGTCTGCACCGTACCGTGAACAGTTTCAAACTCTCCGCGTCTTGCGTGTCCTTCGGTTTTCAGAAGTCTGAATTCAGCCATGTGTAATTATGCCTTTCCTGTTTATATTCTTTCAAAGCGCTTTTCGAACTGACTCTTTGTCATCTCAAAAGCGACCGGTCGCCCGTGTGGGCAGTAACGTATTTCGGAGCGGGTCAGCACCTGCTCCGCTATCCATCGGATATTCTCCGGCAGATCCTCTCTGCCTCCTTTTACGGCGGCCTTGCAGGATGCCTGATAAAGCGCCTTTTCGTATGTTCTTTCCCTGCTTGTACCGACATCGCCGGTCCCGTCGGCAAGCTGAGCAGCAAGCACGGTGAACATATCCTTCGCCTGAGCCGTGTCAAGTGCTGATGGATATGCTATTATCAGTGCGGTTTTTCCGTCGTCGGCGCAGGAGAAAGTGTAACCGATCCTGTAAAGCTCGTCGCGGTATTCCTCGGCGGCGGCAAGCTCCTCCGGGGTCAGAGTAAGCTCTACCGGAAGCAGAAGAAGCTGGGATGCAGGGTCGCCGGATTTCATGTTCTGCCGCAGTTTTTCGAAAATAATCCTCTCGTGTGCGGCGTGCTTGTCGATTATCAGCATTCTGTCCTCAAGCTCGACAAAAACATATGTGTTGAAAATCACCCCGGCGATGCGGTACCACGGAACGGCCGGCGGTTCAGTCCCGGATTCCGGCGGCGTCACGGGCGCGGGAGAAATATCCGGAACGTTTTCCCGTGATATATCTGCATCGGTTAAGGTGCCGACCGGAGGCTGATTATCATTTATCTGTGGCACCGTGATATCCGGAGAAGTCGGCGGCTGACCGCTGACTGCCGGAAACGTTTCCGGGATATCCGCGGACATCTTCGGCACATCGGCCGGAGGTTCATAGTGCGGCGCCGGTTCCTTTGCCTCTGCGCGGACGGTTATCTGCTCGTATTTAGCACTCAGTCTTTCCCTTTCGTCGGCGATCCTTGCCGCTTCCTCATCGGTATCGGTTTTGACAGAAATTATATCGTTATAAAGCCGATAGCTGTCTCCGCTGAGCCTTGTAGGTTCGGAATCGGCAAGCCTTGGGCGGTCTATCCGGTTCATCAGCGTGTTCCTGACGGCGCAGTAGACAGCATTGAACACCGGACGCTCGTTCGAAAACTTGACCTCCATTTTCTGCGGATGCACGTTTACATCGACAAAAGCCGGATTTATCTCAAGGCAGATAACACACGCCGGATATTTGTCCGACGGAATATATGACGAAAAAGCCTGTTCAAGCGCGGCGCAGGCGGTCTTGCACCGGACATATCTGCCGTTTATGAAAAAATTCTCGTAATTGCGGTTGCCGCGGCAGTTCTCCGGTGTTCCGATAAAGCCGGAAACACTCACTCCTTCGGTCATGTCGTGAACCGGCGCCAGTTTTTTTGCAAAATCTCTTCCCAAAACCGCATAGATCACGTCTGCCAGCTTTCCGTCACCGGCTGTCAGGAAACGCAGATTGCCGTCGGCAATGAACCTCAGCGAAATATCCGGACGGGACAGCGCGATCTTCTCGGCGACGGCGGCAACGGCAGCGGTTTCTGCGGCATCACGTTTCAGAAATTTGCGTCTTGCCGGAACATTGGCAAACAGCTCCTCGACAATTACCGATGTTCCCTCCGGACAGCCGGCTTCCTCGACAGAAACCGGTTTCCCGGCATTGAATTCTATGATTATTCCGGTCGGGCTGTTTTTTGTCCGGGTCATTATGCGCATCTTCGATACGCTTGATATAGCGGCAAGCGCCTCTCCTCGGAATCCGAGAGTTGCTATTCCGTCAAGGTCAGCCGCGCAGCTTATCTTGCTTGTGGCATGACGCTTTACGCAGACAAGCGCGTCATCCTTCGTCATGCCGCACCCGTCGTCCGTCACGCGGATAAGCGAGATGCCGCCGTTCTTGATTTCAAGAGTGATCTTCCCGGCGCCGGCGTCAATCGCGTTCTCAAGAAGCTCCTTTACGGCAGATGCCGGGCGCTCGACGACCTCGCCTGCGGCTATCAGGTTCGCAATCTGCGTATCAAGCACATTAATTTTTCCCATCAGATCATCACCTCCGCAGGGGCGAAAGCATCCTTTCTTTTGTGCACGGCACGGATATACAGTATAATCATTCAGCCAGTTTTTTCAGCTCACAGACAAAATTCAGTGCCTCGATCGGAGTCAGAAGGTTGACATCGGTGTTCAGCAGCTTTTCCCTGACCTCGTCTGCCTTGAAATCGTCGAAGGTTATGTTGCTGTTGACCTCCGGAACTTTTTTCGGGACGTTGTTCCGGTTCTCCTCGTCTAACCTGCGCAGGACTTCCTTTGCGCGGCGGATTACCTCGTTCGGAACTCCGGCAAGCTTTGCGACCTCGATACCGTAGCTCTCGTCGGTTGCACCTTTTACTATCCTGCGCAGGAATGTTATGTCGTCACCCTTCTTTTTTGCGGCGATATTGTAGTTTACAACGCCGTCGATCTCTTTTTCAAGCACGGTAAGCTCGTGATAGTGCGTGGCGAACATGGTCTTTGCGCCGATCTTCTTTCCTGCGGTATACTCGGCAACGGCGCGCGCAATGCTCATGCCGTCGAACGTGCTTGTCCCGCGCCCGATCTCGTCATAGATTATCAGGCTGCGCTTTGTCGCGTTTTTCAGGATATATGCAACCTCATTCATCTCAAGCATGAACGTGGACGTTCCCGATGCAAGATCGTCCGACGCGCCAACACGGGTAAATATTTTGTCAACGATACCGATCCTTGCCTCCTTTGCCGGAACGAATGAACCGATCTGCGCCATCAGCGTGATGAGCGCAACCTGACGCATATATGTCGATTTACCCGCCATATTCGGACCGGTTATCAGCATAAGACGGTTGTAATTTGTGTCAAGAAGCGTGTCGTTCGGAACGAAATAGCCGTCCTTTGCAAACTGCTCGACAACGGGATGCCGCCCCTCTTTTATCGATATCGTGCTTCCGTATTCAATCTCCGGGCAGACGTAGCTGTTTTTGACAGCCGCATCGGCAAGACTGATATAGCAGTCAAGCTTCGCAAGATACGCCGAAGCCTCCTGCACCCGTTTTACCTCCCCGGCGATCTTCTCGCGCACGGCGGTGAAAAGCTCGTATTCAAGTGCCGAAAGCCGGTCGGAAGCACCGAGGATCATGGTCTCTTTCTCCTTCAGCTCCTCGGTTATGAATCTTTCGGCGTTCGCAAGGGTCTGTTTTCTTATGTACCTGTCGGGCACCTGCGACAGGAAGGACTTTGTGACCTCGATATAGTATCCGAAAACACGGTTGTATGAGACCTTCAGGTTCTTTATCCCGGTCTTTTCGCGCTCGTCCTCTGCGATTTTTTCGATGTAGCTCTTACCGTCGTGGACTATCGAGTAAAGCTCATCCGCCTCGGAATTGAAGCCGCGCCTTATAAATCCGCCCTCGCGGAGAGAAAAAGGCGGTTCGTCAACAATCGAACGGTCGATAAGCTCGCGTATATCGGCAAGGGTGTCAAGATGAGTGTGAATATCGGAAAGCTCCTCGCTGACGAAATCGGCGGTCATTTCCTTTATCTCGGGGATAAGTGCGGCGGTTGACGATATCGCACGCAGGTCGCGGGCTGTCGCCGTGCCGTACACCAGCTTCGTCATCAGGCGGTCAAGGTCAAGCACGTGGCGCAGCTGCTCCGAAAGCTCTTCCCTCATCATGAACGACGAGCAAAGCTCCGCAACGGCTCTTTGACGTCTGCCAATCGAATACGCGTTAACAAGCGGCTGTTCCACCCATCTTCGCAGCATTCTTGCGCCGGCAGAGGTTTTTGTGCGGTCAAGAACCCAGAGAAGCGTACCCTTCTTCTCCTTCGTCCGCATTGTCTCGCAGAGCTCAAGATTCCGTCTTGTCGCAAGGTCAAGCTCAAGATACTGCCCGTCGTCGAACAGCGTCAGCTTCGATACGTTTGTGACCTCGGTCATCTGTGTTTCGGCAATATAGGAAAGAAGCGCGCCGATCGCCCGGACGACCGACGTTCCGCGCTCTGCCGCCTCCTTTCCGACAGCGCCGAACTGACGGCTGACGGATGCAAGGCACTTCACATAATCAAATCTTTCGTCCTTCCGTCCGGTAATAAAGGCGTGAAGCCGCTGGGAAGCGAAATCGTTTATCCCAGGATGAAGATCGGGAGAGTCGCTCAGCATTATCTCCTTCGGCTGGTATATACCAAGCTCGTTCAGGATTCTTTCATCCGTGTCCTTTCCCTCAAAACCGGATGCTGTCATCTCTCCGGTCGAAACGTCAACAAAGGCAATTCCCGCAGAGCTTCCGTCAAAGCAGACGGCACAGAGGTAATTGTTCTGAGACTCGACAAGCTGAGTGTTGTCGATAACGGTTCCGGGAGTGACGACGCGGACAATATCGCGCTTTACAAGCCCCTTTGCTTTTGCCGGGTCTTCCATCTGCTCGCAGACAACGACCTTATAGCCCTTTGCAACAAGCCTCCCGATATACTGGTCTGCGCTGTGGAACGGCACTCCGCACATCGGTGCGCGCTCGGACTCGCCGCAGTTTCTGCCGGTGAGCGTCAGCTCAAGCTCCTTTGAAGCCACCTTTGCGTCATCAAAGAACATCTCGTAAAAATCTCCGAGACGGTAGAATAGTATCGAATCCTTATATCGGTTCTTGATCTCAAGATACTGCTGCATCATCGGCGTGACTGCCATGCCATCAACTCCCTTTCGCCGGCAAAAGCCGGACAATCAAAAAACAAGCTCTCCTCTGAGTGAATATGTGTCGGCAGCAGTTATCCTGACATTTGCAAATGTGCCCGTCAGCGATACATCGCCGGGAAAATGTACAAGCCGGTTCTTTTCGTTGCGCCCGGTCATCATGCCGGGATCGGTCTTGCTTACGCCCTCGACAAGCACCCTTTCAGTCCTGCCGACGTATTCGCGGTTTTTTTCAAGCGAAATGCGATTCTGAACCTCAAGAAGCCGTCTGAAGCGGTCATTCTTCACTGCATCCGGTATCTGTTCCATTTCAGCCGCCGGAGTGCCCTTGCGCGGCGAATAGATGAACGAAAAGAAGGCATCGAACCTTACCTTTTCAAGCATTGAAAGCGTGTCCGCGAAATCCTCCTCGGTCTCTCCCGGAAAACCGACGATTATGTCGGTGGAAAGCGCGATATCCGGTATCTTCTCACGCATATAACCGATAAGCGCAAGATACGACTCGGAACCGTAATGACGGTTCATCGCCTTAAGCACCCTGTCGGAGCCCGCCTGAAGCGGCAGATGGAACTGCTTCACAATCTTCGGCCTGCTGTCGTCGGAGCAGTGAGCGGCGATAACGTCGATCAGCTTATGTGACGCGTCCTTCGGGTGACTGGTCATGAACCTGATGAAATATTCGCCCTTTATCTTACAGATATCCTCAAGCAGATCGGCAAACGAGTAGTCGTCGTACAGTCCCCTGCCGTAGGAATTGACATTCTGACCGAGAAGAGTTATCTCCCGGCAGCCGTCATCAACAAGCCCGCGCACCTCGGCAAGGATCTCCTCGCGTCTGCGGCTCCTCTCGCGCCCTCTGACGTAAGGAACGACACAGTATGTGCAGAAATTGTTGCAGCCGTACATTATGCTGACCCATGCTCTGAAACGGCTCTCGCGTCTGACGGGCAGTCCCTCCGGGATAACGGGCATGGCGGACGGATCGGGATAAAACGAGCGTTTTCCGGTCTTTATCGCCTCTGCAAGATACTCCGGCAGTTTTTCCGGGGTTCCGGTTCCGAAAAGAAAATCGACGTAAGGGTAGCGGTTCTTTATATCGTTCAGCCTGTGCTCCTGCGCCACCATACAGCCGCAGACGCAGACGATAAGCTCCGGATTTGCCGCCTTTATGTGCTTTATCTGCCCGGTCAGAGACAGTGCCTTAAGCTCCGCGTGCTCTCTCACGGCGCAGGTATTGAAAATGACAAGTCCGGCATTTTCGGGCGTGTCCGTGAATTCATATCCCATGACGACCGCCATTCCGGCAAGTCTTTCGCTGTCCGCCTCGTTCTGCTGACAGCCGAAGGTCTTTATGTATACCCCCGGTTTATGTCCGTGCTCTGCCTCATATGCAAGGCTGTGTTCAAGCACAAACCTTCCCGCGGGTGTGTTCAGTATATTTTCAGTCATTTCCGCCTCTTAACGACCGGTCGCCCGGTTCCGACATTTTATCACTATATTATACCTCATTTTTGTCACGGTGTCAATTGCAACGTTCCGAATTTTTGCCGGAGCATTTCACTGCCGCCGAGCCACAGCCGCGATTATTCCCTGCCTGACAAAAAAACGGAGTGGGTATGCACCCGGCTCCGGTTTTTCAGCTGTTCTCCGCAGAATTATGCGCTTTTGCGTTTTCAGAATTCCTGTCAGGCGGTATTTTTGCGACGGGATATTTCATTTCCGCGTTCTCCTCCTGCTCCTTGTCGTCTCATAGCTTGCGTCGGCGAGAAGCTCGACGATGCTGTCCGGCGCTCCCGGAAGAAGTACCGAGACCCAGTGGAGCTTATTCATATGATAAGCCGGGAAAACACCGTCGTCCTTTCCGAACGAGCCGAACATCTCGGCAGGCAGCTTGAGGTTGACAACGTCGGCGGCAGTGTCGGAATCAAAGCCGAATCTGCGAAGCGAAACGCGCAGCAGAATCGCGAACCATTTCCTGTTGTCACCGTGGCGAAGTACCGCGGTCTCGGTATCCCCGTCAAACGGATAGTCCGGCTGTACACCGAACGTTTTAAGACAGAATGATAAAAACTCCTGTTTCGTCATGCCCAAATCCGGTTCCTGCATCACGTAACCGCTCCTTTTAAGGATATTATACCATGTCTCTGCCGGTATTTCAACCGGAAAGCAGCAAAAAAATTCCTGTCCGCACTTTACAGGACGCGGAATTAAGGTTATAATAGTAATCGTTATTTCAAACCGCAGAAATGCGGCAGGGCTCTGAAAGAAAGGACTTCAACGTAATATGCTTACTCCTGCCGGATATATGAGCCGCCTTGCGATTCCCGCGATGATCACCTCAGCCGACGGCACTGTTATATACGAAAATCCTCCGATACGCGGGTTTATATCGGCTCACTACAGGAAACGACTTCTTCTCTGTCTGTCAGGCGATGATTATGATATGATCCTCACGGATTCACTTCCGGAGTGCGGCGGCATCCTGAACCTGTATATGGGCAAAAGAACCGAAAAATCGCTGCTCATCCGTGACGGCGACTGCCTGAAATGGTATTTTCCCTCAATACTCTCCGAAAGACCTCCGGTAACTGTTCCGAAAATATGTCTTGACTGGGTTACGCATTATGCCTCCGCAGCCGAAAAAACGATACTGTCCGGCACGGAGCGCAGTATACCGGAGCTTTTCGCGAATGCGGCATATTCCGCATTTCTCGCTTTCAGACCGATAACCCGCCTGACCGCATATGATCTCTGCCGGATGATAAGCCTGTCGTCGCATTATCTCGTCTGCCGTGACAGATTTGTCTTTCCTGCTGCCGATAGTTACGGTATGCTTCTGAAATATCCCGACAAAGCTTTTGAAGCGTCGGGAAAAATGATCGGGCATCTGCTTGATAAGCGCAACGCCGAGTGGCATTTTACCGCCGAAAACAATTCCTGCGTTCTGACCGACGGAAATATCAGCTTCTCCGTCGGCGATTACACGATGATCCGCCGTCCGCGCGCTAAGATCACAAGCGGCGCATTCTCTTTGCTGACAGCCGTGACATTTGCCTCAGCCGTCTCAGCGGCGGAAATGGGAATTGCAGAGAGGTGAAAACACAAGGTAAAAAGACGGAGCAACCCCTGAGATAATGTCTGCCCCCCCTTCGCAGATTCTATTGATTCTGCGAAAGGGGGTACATATCTGTCCGGATAAGAGTACAGCGGTTATCGTTCTTTACCGTCACAGCATAAGCGTCTCATTTTAATATTGATTCCAACAATTGCCCATGCAACGATAACTGCGCTCAGCACGGCAACTACAGATGCCAGTATTCCGGCGATAGAATTACCATTCCGAATGGCAACAAACCCAAGCACCCCGAACACCGCGGTGAGAATCCCGCCGAGCAGCGCAGCCGGAAAACAGAGATTCCGGTTGACTGTCCTCATTTTTTCCGCACTCACCTGCCGCTTGCTTGTGATCAGGTGTTCGGGAATAGACGACATAAGCCCGTCTATATCAATATTTTCATCCCCGCAGGAAACCGTGAAGTTAAATGAGATCACGTTCTCAAAAGTATCGCGATATGCATCATCAAGGCTGTATGAAGCACTTCCGCACAACGATGATAGCCAGTTCAGGCGGATTTTCTTCCGGAGTTCATCTGCCGTCAAATGTGAAATATGAACATCTGCGCGGTGTGTCCCGGTCTGAATGTCAACTGTTACCGTCCCCGTTTCCGATGAATACGCGACGCCGTCAATTTCAACCGAAGCGATTGCGTAATCATTCCATGTCAGTATCATTCGGTTTCCTCTTTCCGTCACTTGTCACAATTCATATTTAACCTTTATTCTCTCAAGCATTTTCCCGATCGGCTTTGCGAACAGAAGCAGGAATATAACGTTTGAGACCGCATATATCACCGTAAATTCAGCCGACGCCGCAACGGCCGCAAGGTATCTTGAAAAATTGAAATATCCGTCAGCTGACAGCACCGTCCACACGTCCATAAGGAAAGAATACAGAACTCCGGAAACTATCCCGTATATCGCAAGAACGACCTTGTTCTCCCTGAGCTGACGTGCGATGATTCCCGCGATAAAACCGAGGATTCCCCAGCTGAACATCTGAAACGGTGTCCACGGTCCCTGTCCGAAACAGAAATTAGATATAAGCGCCGACAGCGAACCCGTCATGAAGCCCGCCTCACTGCCGAAATACATCGCCGTGATAACGACCATAGCCGTCACCGGCTTGAATCCCGGAACCGGAGTGAAAATTATCCTTCCGATAACCGACAGCGCGATCATTGCCGCGATAAGCACCAGTTTTCTTGTGTCGTTCTCGCTTTTCTCAAAATGTATGAAAAACGGAACGCAGGACAGAACGGCAACGCAGAGATAAATCCACACATACTGCCTGTCCCGGAACAGCCAGACCCCTCCGAGGACAACAGTCGGAATAACAAGGCAGAAAATGAGATAAGAAAGCCGCTTTTTCATCGTCTGTGTCCCTCGCAGAATGCAACGACCTGCTCACAGGTAACCGCGTTCCGGCAGAGCTGACGGGCGATGCGGTTCGCCGCAGTTGTGTAGAAATTGTTTTCCGAAAAGAATTTCTCGGGAACGTCGGCAGAAAGTATCTCGCCGTCGAAAAACAGCGCGCATCTGTCGGCGTTCTCCGCCGCAAATTCCACATCGTGGGTGACCGCAAGGATGGTCATTCCGTCGCGCTTAAGGTCGGCAAGTATGTTTTTAAGGGTATGCTTTGAATAAGCGTCAAGCCCCTTTGTAGGCTCGTCAAGGAGCAGTATCTTCGGCTTCAGAAGCAGCGTTTTGGCAAGCGCGCATTTCTGCTGTTCCCCGCCGCTCAGGTCGTACGGGTGCTTTTCAAGAAGGTGACTGATCCCGACCCTTGCCGTGACAGCTTCAATCATCTCTGTCCGCTCATCTTTTGATATGCCGAGCGTTTCAAGGATCTCCGAATAGTCCTCCCTCACCGTTTCCTTTATAAACACCGTCTGCGGATTCTGCGGAAGGAGAGCAAGATTGTTCCGGTAAAGCGAATTTCCCCTGTATTCCTTTATCGGCTTACCGTTAATTATAACTTTGCCGCGATAGGCTTTGTTCAGACCGGAGATCACGTTAAGCGTCGTTGTCTTTCCGGTGCCGTTTCCTCCGAGGATGCAGTAAAACTCCCCGCCGTAAACCGTGAGCGATGTCCCGCGCAGAACGTCGGGCAGATCCCTCTCGTACCTGAACCACACTTTTTTCAGCTCGATTGCCGCCTCGTCGCTGTGAGTATATTCCCCGACGACCGTTACGCTGTCATCGGCGTTAAAATGCCGTTCAAGGAAGTCTCTCCCCTCTCTGACAGTCAGGGGACACACGTCGTCTATGTGAAGCGCGTTGAAGATCCGCACTGCGCTCGGCAGTCCGAGAAGCATGGGGTGGCTGTCCTGCATTTCACCGAGACGCTTTCCGACGTTTACCGGAGAATCGTATAAAAGCACCCTGCCGCCGTCCATAAGAACTACCCTGTCAGCTGTCGGAAATACCTCCTCAAGCCGGTGCTCCACAAGAATTACCGTCAGCCCGAGCTCACGGTTGAGCTTTTTCAGCGTTGAAATGAAGTCCGATGCCGCGATCGGGTCAAGCTGGCTTGTCGGCTCGTCAAGGATAAGTATTTTCGGCTGCATGACCATCACCGAGGCAAGGTTGAGAAGCTGTTTCTGCCCGCCGGAAAGCTCGTCTGTCTTTTTTCTGAACCATTCCTGAATACCGAAATAGCTTGCCATCTCTCCGACCCTGCGGCGTATCACCTCTGTCGGAACACCGATGTTTTCAAGCCCGAATGCAAGCTCGTGCCACACCTTGTCGGTAACGATCTGATTGTCGGGATTCTGAAGCACATAGCCTATCTCAGCAGCCGCTGTCCTGCCGTCAAGCTCCTCCTGCCGGGTGCCGCGGTAAAAGATATTCCCGCTTTTTTCGCCCGCCGGTGCAAGCTCTCTTTTCAGAAGTCTGAGAAGCGTTGTCTTTCCGCAGCCGGATTCTCCGCACACAACGATAAACTCTCCGTCATTGACCGAAAGATCTATACTGTCAACAGCGCGTTTTTCCGTTCCGGGATATCTGAAGCTCAGATTTTCGATACGCAGTATTTCCATACAACAGCCTCCTTAACCTCGATGATGAACGGCAGAAATGACATAAGTCCGAATGCCGCATAAACAATAACCGCAAAAGCCGAACAGTTGAGACGGCTTATACGGGGATAATAGTAAAATGCCGTTTCGCCCGCCGCAGTGCCTGAAATTGTTATCACAAGAAGCACCGCGCACACGGCAAGCATGACCCCGTCCCCGGCATAAAAACGGAACAGCGAGAAATTTGTCCTTCCCTTCAGTCCGTATCCCCTTGCCTTCATGGATGACGAGGTCTCCATCGCGTTTTCAAGCGACCATGATATCATCGCCGTAAACACCCGCATGGCGTTTCTGATCTTATCGACAAAGCCTCCGGTAGAATAAAAGCCCATCGCTTTCTGCGCACGGCTGACCCTGTGTAACTGCCTTTTAAACATCGGAACAAACCGGAGCGCTATCGAAAGGACGAGCGACAGCTTCGGCGCAGCCCTTCCGGTAAGATACAGGAACTTATCGCTTGTCATGATCTCGCCGTAACACTTGCACCACATCATCACCCCGACCACCATAACCGCAATGGCAATTCCGTATATAAAGGCTTCAAGCGTGACGGGATTGCCGTTCAGGAAGAACAGCGGTGTTACACCGTTGTGCGAAAACAGCGGATTTGTGACCGCAGCCATAAGAAACAGAGGAACATAAAAACCGATATTTCCGGGTATGCTGCTTTTTTTCTGAAGCATGAGGCAGAACAGTATCCCGCCTCCCAGTGCGCACAGCTGAAGTACGGGATTTGACACGAACATCGCGGTCAGCAGTACCGACAGAAAATAAACCATCAGCACAAACGGGTGGTAGTTCCCGAATGCCTTCATTTTGCCGCACCCTCTTCCTTCCATTCACACCCGACGTCTTTTCCGAGATCGCAGGTATAGACCCATTCAATGACCTGTCCGTCCTTCAATCTGTATTTAGAGCAGCCGAAGTTCGGGAATTCTCCGTCAACACGGTACATCCACCCCGAAAGAGGTCCGCAGGAAAACTCGTAAAGATAGTGTATTCCCTGAATATACACGCTGCCGTAGCTGTTTTTGTCGGCGCCCATATATTCCATCTGAATCCTGTTGTAACGTACCGCACGGTCAAGAATGTCAAACACGGTGTCTCCCGGACGGAGCACATACTCCGTCGGAGGCAGAATCACCCCGTCAGCCGGAACGAACTCCTCCGATTTGAGAGCGGGATCAAGGTCGTCATAGTTGTCAAGCACGGTGCCGCACCTTATGCTGATGATGACGGTTTCGCTTTCCGGCGTTATGTCGTCTATGTGCGTCAGATAGTATTCGTCAACCGACTGAATGTTCGTCCCGTTTATAACAGCGGCTATCAGAAGTATTATTCCGAATACCGCAAGAATGTCTTTCTTCATCCCGCTCCTCCTTTCATGTATTATCCGTCCTCATTTTCGTACTGCGCCGCCAGCTCTTCCATTGCCTTCTCTTTACTGCGGCGCTTTTTCCTTATTCTGCGGACAAGAAACACCGCCGCAACAGCGGCAGTTACCGAGAGTATCACTCCAATGACAATGCCGCGCAGAATATTGTCAAGCTGTGTTTTTGTTTTGACAACGTCTTCCCAGCGCTCTATTTTAGCTCTGTCATACTCACTGAGGGCATTATAGCGTCCGACAATGGAATTTACGGTTTTTCTGTCCTTCAGCGTCATATTTGTGAAGGGATACAGCCTTGCCCTTATATCGGCATTTATGCTGTCGATCTCCGTCTGTATTGCCGCGATATCCGCCTTTGCCTTTGACAGCTTTTCGAGATAAGTGTCTTTTCCGTCAAAATCCTCGCACTGCCTCAGCTTGTCAAGCAGCGTCGTGACCGTCACATACTGCTCCGTCGTCAGCCTTTCCGGAAGACCGTCTGCCGCTTTTCGGTCGGAATCCGTAAAGTACAGAAGAACGCTGTCGTTCTGACCGTCCTTCGGGCTTTCAATTACCTCTGTGGTATCGGCTATCCTGTCAATGTCTATCCCGGCAGACACTGCGGCTTCGGAGAGCCTGCGGTAACCTTTTACATAGCTTCTCTCCCCCTCCGGGAGCGAATAGAACGCCGTCAGCAGCTCTTCAAGCGCGGTTCTGTCAGCGGATGCAGTGACAGCCGAAATTCCGGTCTCAAGGTCGGAAATACGCTGTTTAAGAGCCTTGCTCTGCTCCTCGCGGAAGTCGTAAAGGGTGCGCATTCCCATGCTCTGACGCCACAGCGCAGCCATTGTGTAAAGCGTCTGTTCACCCGCCATAGAATTTGACTTATCTGGGTGCGAGGTCGGGTTGTCCGGATCATAGGCATAGGAATGGACAAAGCCGCCGTCACTCATCCGGTATTTCAGAATGCCGTCAAGAAGCGTTTTTCCGTTCTTTATAAAGCGTTCGTCTTTCAGCGGGTCGATTCCGAGACAGCACAGCGCGACAACGACCTGATCGGTGCTTTCAACGTTTTCCGTCCCCCAGCTTGCAAAATCGCCGGTGTCAAGCTGCATTGCGGAAAGGCAGTCAAGTGCTTCTTCAGTCACCTGATAAACCGCCTTTGTGACCTCCTGGCCGAGGGATTTCTGTTTGTAGGTATATTTCTTTTCACTGTTGTAATACGGTGCCAGTGCCTGAAGCGCCATTGCCGTGATATCGGGATCGGAGGTTTTTCCGCTCAGCGCAAACCCGCCGTCGGGCAGCTGTTGACGGAGTATCCCGATTATGATATCATCGCGGGTGTAATAAGCGCCCTTTGGGATATCGTAACGCATACTGTCAAGTGTGATAAGCCCCCATATCCAGCCGTTTATGCCCTGCCTGCCGAGAGGGGTGGTCTTTCCCCTGTCATATGTGCCGTCGGCAATGAGGTTTATCGGGTTTCCGTCAGCGTCAGTCCCGATATCGGTCGGATCCCCGCCCATTGCGAGGATCGCAAGCGAAATGCGGTGCCATTCCGTCGCCTTCGCGGCGCTGAGCTTTCCCGGCTGACTGTAGCGCTCTTCGACCATGTCCCTTATAACGGCAAGATATCCGGCGTAATTGTCGGCGATCCCGAGTCTGCCGAGCCCTATCGGATACCAGTCGCCGGGAGTCGTGCCGGCAAGCTCAAGATAGGCTTCGTTTATCAGATAACCGCCGTTGACGGAGCGGTTGTCAGCCTTTTTCCATGCGATAATGCCATCCGCGACCGACAGGAAATAATTGCCGACCGCCGCCGACAGCCGCAATAGCGTAACCGGCGAAAACAGCATTATCGCGCACAGTAAAAATCCCGCAAGCCACTTTTTCATCTTTACGGCTTCCTTTCCGTACGGTCGGAGCGCCGTTTTTTCAGGCACAGAACCGCAGTCACTGTGACAGCCGCAAATATCACGGCGATAATAACGTAAATTCCGGCTTTTGATGCCTCTTCTTTGCCGTCGTCTCTGCCGGTAATTACGGCGGAAGCTGTTCCGGTGCTGCCGGTTGTGTCCGCGGGTTGAGTGACGCTTCCGGAGGTTTCGGTTTTCTCATGTGTGCTGACGCCGTCTGAGGTGACCGGTTCGGTAACCGGTGCTTCGGTCGTGCTTACGGTATCGGAAGATTCCGGAGAACCGTCTGTTGTTGCCGGAGGGTCGGTTTCGCGGGGCGGATCGGTCTTTGTCTCCGATGAGGAATCGGAGGACGGATTTTCAACGGCACGGTTCAGCTTTTCAGCCGCCGCGTCCACCGCGCTCTGCGTGGCATTCAGCGATGCCATAACGGTCAGCGCCGCGTTGTAAGCCGATCTGACGTTTGAACGGTCGATATGCCCGGACGCAATTGCCCTGCATATGGCAAGCGTAAGCCTGTCCTTATCCGAAACGGCAAAATATCCCGATTCCGGCTGAGTGTCGGCATCCGGTATCTCTGTTCCTACAGCACCGAACCCGCCGATATCCGCGCCGTAGCCGAGCGTGAACTGTACGCGGACAATATCACCGTCGGAGAGATAGCTGTCGGCAAATCCTACGTTCGGAAAAACGTTGTTGACGCAGTACATCCATCCCGACCCGTTCGTGAATGCAAATTCGCCGAGATACCCTCTCCGGTTTGTATTATAATCGTCCGGATCGAAAAACGTCATCGTATCCTCAAGGTACGGTACAAGCAATGACGGTATCGACGGCGACAGGTTCAGTTTACGCGGTTTTTTTGCCGTCCCGCTTTTCGTATAGTTGTTGTATTTTTCTCCTGTGGCTGTTCCGTCGGCAATATATGCAAGATAAAACGAGGATTTCACCGTTCCCCCATAATAGCCGACAAGACCGTTTTCGTGCAGCAGCCGTATCAGCTGTTCCGCCGAGGTCTCGCCCTCGTATATCGGCATCTCCACCGGCGCGATAATATACCCGCATCCGACGGTAAATGCCTCGACGCTCCAGACGGCAGTGCCGATTTTTTCGCCTTCCTTTGCCTTCTGATAGCTTATGTGATAAGTCAGAGTCTTTTTCTTTCCGCCGTCGGAGGATGCGGAAACGGTAACGGTGTTCTGCCCCTCTTCGGTAAATACAAGCGTATAGCTCGCCTTTTCGCTGTCATCCCACGTCGGGTCGATCTTCCGACCGTTCAGCTTCACGGTTGCAATGATTTTCTCGCCCGCGGCGTTTCTCGCCCACACGTCAAAGGTCTTCTTACTCCCGCGCTGAACCGCATTGTCGGTAAGCGTAGTCCTGAGACTCGGACCGGAAGCCGCCCCTGCCGTTATTGCCGGCAGAATTACCGGAATCAGCACCAAAAGAACACACAGTATGACCGATAACCGGACTTTTATGTTCATTTGGGAATACTCCTTTCAGACAAGACAGGGAATGCGGCAAAAAACCGCATTCCTGTCAGAATAATTACACTCTGCGTTTGGTCTTTCCCCTGAAAGCCGCAGCCGCGCAGATACAGCCGACGGAAAGAAGCACATAAACAGGAACATGAGCGTTGTCCCCGGTGTCCGGTGTCACTATCCCCCCCGCCTTCTTCAGTCCGGAAAGGTCTTTTTCCGCCTTCACGAGCCTGTCGTAGTTTTCAACAAGCTCCTTCAGCTCATCAGAAAGCCCGTCATATGCCGAACGCGCTTCTTTTATCGTACTTTCGCTCTCAAGTGTGACAGTTCCGATCGCGTCGATCTTTGCGATAACATCATCTGTCTCATCCGCATCCTCGGTTTTCTGCCACACAAGAAGCGGATAACCGTTATTGACAAGCGAATATCTGTCAGCCTTGAAACTGTCTCCGAGGAGAGCAAGGAATTCATCCGACTTCATTTCTGCCGTTTTTTTGCCTGTTGCCGCATCTTCACCGTTTGAAACGCCGCACGGAACGATTCCGGAATCATAATAGCAGTTGATGATCACATCCCTGCCCGTGACAAGGCTTGCAATCGCTCCCGCACCGTCAAGAATGTTGACTCCGTTCACGGTGACGGCGCCGGCATTGTAGCAGTTCTTTATTGTGTGACCTGCCTGAACCCTGCCAACGATACCTCCGGCATTGTCGGCGGCGGTTATCGTGCCTGCATTGTAGCAGTCGGCAACAAGCACGCTGACATCCGTTCCGTTTCCCGAAGCCGAGAGATGACCGACGATCCCGCCGACCGCTCCGTCGGAGGCGCTGACGGAACCGATATTGAAGCATCCCCGGATAATACTCTCTCCGCCGTCACGGACGGTGCCGACGATCCCGCCGCTCCATCCGCTGCAATAGATGTCAGCACCGTTCCAGCAGTTTATAAAGTCAGCGCCGTTGCTCCACTTTGCAATACCGCCCATGAAGCTGAGGTTGGATGCACCGATCTCTCCGCTTGCCACTCCGACATTCTTAATGACGGCATTTGTGCCGACATATCCGAACAGACCGCCGGATTTTGAATACAGGTTGTCGATCACATAACCCTGACCGTCGAAAATGCCGTCAAACTGACGCGACTCGTACCATCCGATGGGTGTCCAGTCGGGATATTTACTGAGATCGATGTGCGCGGTGAGCAGTACGGTTTTGTTTTTGAAGCTCTCGCCGGCATTGACGCGGACGGCAAAGTTCTTCAGCTCCTCTGCCGTGCCGATCTCAAGCCCGGCGTGTACAGGTGCCTCTTCTCCGCGGGACTTCTGACCGTCAAGGATCGGAAAGCCGCAGTTTATGTTTTCCGCATCTTTTTCAAAAGCATTTCCGAGCAGAGTCACAAAAGCATCAGCCTTCATTTCCGCGTCGGTCTTTGCCGCTGCAGTACCGACAAGCGTTCCCTCTTTGTCGTCTCCGTCGTCGGTAAAGATGCCGTTGACATTCTGATTAGTCGAATCAAGGTAATACACGTTGTCAAGCTTCACCGCAGTTTCCGCGGCACTTCCGAAGATCGCTCCGGAGGCGGCTGAAGCGGCAACCGTGCCTGCGTTATAGCAGTTTGTTATCGAATTTACGACATCGGCTCCGCCGAGACGGCAGCTGCCGACGATCCCGCCGAGCCCCCATGTCCCGCTTCCGGTTATCTTTCCGGCATTGTAGCAATTTGTCACCTCAGCCTTTGCACCGTTGTTCTTCCAGCAGTTGGGGCCTACCTGCCCGATTATACCGCCGCCGGTGCGCGAGGCGATGACCGTTCCGTGGTTGGAGCAGTTCTCAACAATCGCGGTCGCACGCTCCTCAATCTGACCGAGAATGCCGCCGATGCCGAAATTGCCCGTCACGGTCGCATAGCTACGGCAGTTTTTTATCGTCACCGTTGCGTCTGCAACCACCTCTCCGGCAATTGCACCGATGCTGAAATTATAGCTTCCGCCAAGGTTTCCGCTTGCGATTGTCAGGTTCTCGATAACCGCTCCGTCGCCGAGCCTTCCGAAAAGTCCGCAGCAGTTATAGGTCGAACCGTTGAGATTCCATATCGAATATCCGCTGCCGTCGAAATGTCCTCTGAAGCCGCTTGCGGCATTATCAGCGATAGCCTTCCAGTCGGTGATGTTCTTCATGTTGATATCCCGTGTCATTCTGAAGTAAACATCCGCAGTCTTCAGGTTCTTTGAGGCAATATAGTATCTGAGGTCAACAAGGTCGTCCGGTGTCTTTATAAGATACGGGTCGTCCTTCGTTCCCTCGCCGTCCCACGGCATTTTCTCCCTGACCTCAACAGATACAGAGGTTCTGAGCACGCCGTATGTGATAAAGACGGTATCGTCTGACAGCCCGAGCTCTCCGGTGGCGGAAAGACGGTATCCGGTAATCGTTTCGGTTCTGCCGTCGCTGTAAACGGCGGTTATGACCATTCCGGCCGGGTCGAATCTGTCTCCGACGTAATACCTTGTCCTGTCAGGCTTCTTTGTAACCGAGATCGAGGTGATGTATGGCGCATCGGTATCAAGCGCACTCTCCCCGCCGACAAGACCAATCGCCGACGCAAGGACAGAGTAGTTGCTCACATATCTGCGCTCGTCTGCATCAACCGCCCGGAAAGCCGCAAGCGCCGCCTTCAGCCGTGCCTTGTAATCGGAAGCCGACGGGTCTGACACCGAGCCGATAGCCGCGATTGCCGCCTGAATTGCGCTCTTTTCCTCCGCCGTCCGGCCGCCGCGCATGTCGTAAAGTGCACGCATCCCGTTTTCAAGCCGCCAGTAGGAGACAAGAGCATATGCAGCCTGGTCGTTCGCCATAGAGTTCCATCCGCCGTTCAGCACATGGCAGAAGCCTCCGTCGGGGAGCCTGAACAGGAGCAAACCGTCAAGCAGTGTCTTGCCGTCCGACGTGATAAAGCGTCCGTCCTTCGCCGGATCGATTCCGAGCGAGCAGAGAGCGATAATGACCTGAGAAATGCTCTCCGCATTGTTTGTGTTCCAGGAAGAAAATCCCGCATTGCCGTTCAGCATCGAGCCGAGACGGTCAAGCGCCTCGTCAACGCACTGACGGACTGTCTTCGAGACTTCTTTTTTGCTGTTCCCGTTTGTATATGTATATACGGTTTCGTCATTGTAATACGGAGCAAGTGCCTGTACAGCCATTGCGGTGATATCGACATCCGACCTGCTTCCGTAGCCGCCGAGAACCCAGCCGCCGTACTCGCTGCCGTTCACACCGTCGGTGAGCTGCATTTTAAGGATCTCCGTGATGAATCTTTCACGGGTATATTTCGCATCGGCGGGCACCTCGTACATACCCGTGTCCATCGAAATAAGTCCCCAGATCCAGCCGTTTATGCCCTGTGTTCCGGGTCCCGCCTTGAGCGCATTGTTATAGCTTCCGTCGGCAATAAGGTCGATCGGCTTACCGTTGTATCTGCCGGAATCCGTCGGATCACCGCAGAGTGCGGCAATTGCGACAACGGCTCTGTGCCATTCGGTGGCTTTCGCGCTGTGAAGGATCCCTCTGTTTGCCGCATAGGTCTTTTCGATGTATGCCTTCATGGCGGCAAGATAATCTTCATATCCCGTGCCGTCGTCGACAAGGAAACTATAATCTCCCTCATCGAAATATCCGAAACGTCCCATTGCAAGAGCCATCCAGTCGGTCGCGGTGGAGCTTGCGCCTGCCATATATCCCTCGTTTCCGAGAAGGGATCCGGTAATTTCCGAATGAGCTTTTGTGCTGTTCACTGCCGCCCTGATATACCCGGCAAGGCGCGCGGAAAGCTCACTGCTCTCGACAAAAGCCGGCCGCACAGGAGCATCTGTGCAGACATAGCCCTCCCATGCAAGAACCGGATATGTCTCTCCGTCAGCAAAAGCTGATGAAAGGTCGGACGCGGATAACGCTTCAACCTCGGTTATTCCCGCCTTGCTGTCGGTTCCGGTTCCCTTGATGTAGAAGCAGTTTGTATTTTTGCCTCTGCTTGCCCCGACAACGGCACCGATGTTGTTGCTGTTTTTTGAATCAACAACCGATCCTGCATTATAGCAGTTGGAAAGCACGGCTGAAGCGGCCTTATGCCCTCCGGACACACCGCCGACGGTTGCGGGACCTTCAACCGTCCCGACATTATAGCAGTTGGTCACCTCGCCTGCGCGCCAATGCTGACCGGTAACGCCGCCGATATAACCGGTTGTGCCTGAAATACTGCCCGAGTTATAGCACCCGCTTACCGTGCAGGCTCCGTTCAGATAACCGGCAACACCGCCGACAGCGCTGCCGCCCCTGACATCGGCTCTGTTTCCGCAGCTGCTGATCTTTCCGCCATCAAGATATCCGACGATACCGGCAGCATTCGACGAACCGGAAACACTGCCTTCAACAACAAGGTTTCTGACGGTTCCGCCGCTCACATATCCGAATAGTCCGACAGCCGAGCCGGAGGCAATATAAAGCCCGCTTATGACATGATACCCGCCGTCAAAGGTTCCGCAGAACTTATTCGGCTTTGTTCCGACCGGCGTCCACGGATTGTTCCTGCCGCCGAGATACAGGTTGACATCAAGTCTGACAAGCTTACCCTCAAACGTGTTTCCGCCGTTGACCTCATCGGCAAAGGCCTTGAACTGTTCATACGTGGTTATGATAAGATCCGGTACCCTTGTCTGCCATTTAAGCACCGGGTACCCGCTGTTAAGCCCGTCGATGTCATCGGCAAACGCAGAACCGAGCGCCGTGGCTTCAAGGCTTGTCACCGAATTTACGTCTGTTCCGAGGTAACCGACACCGTGGAATTCCGACCCGGAAAGGTCGTAGCAGTTTTCAGCCGTTCCCTTTCCTCCGAGAACCGAACCGTGATTGTTCACCGACGCTGCGGAATTTATCACCTTACCTGCATTGTAGCAGTTGGTAAGCACCGTTCCCGAAGCGGCTTTATGCCCTCCGGAGATTCCTCCGACGGTTCCGGGACCGGTAACCGTTCCGACATTATAGCAGTTTGTCACCTCACCGGCACGCCAGTGCTGACCGGTGACACCGCCGATATAACCGGTCGTACCTGTAATATTGCCCGAATTATAGCACCCGCTTACCGTGCAGGCTCCGTTCAGATAACCGGCAACACCGCCGACGGCACTGCCGCCCCTCACGTCAGCCCTGTTTCCGCAGTCTGTGATGTTTCCGGCGGTAAGTTTTCCGACGATTCCGGCAACATTCGATGAACCGCTGACGCTTCCGTCAACGACAAGGTTTCTGATATTTCCTCCGCTGACAAATCCGAAAAAACCGACATCCGGGCCGGACGCAATATACAGTCCGCTCACGACGTGATTTCCGCCGTCAAATGTCCCTTTGAAAGGGTTTGCGGAGGTTCCGATCGGTGTCCACGGACTTACTTCACCGCCGAGGGCAATATCGGCGGTCAGAACGACAGTCTTTCCCTCGTATGTATTCCCTCCGTTCACCTCTGCCGAAAAATCAAGCAGCTCGGAAAGTGTGCCGATTTGAATGTCCGGTTCTGCCGCAAATGCAGCCATCGGCAGTACCGATATGATCATGACAAATGCGGCAAATCCGGCAATCAGCCTGTTGGTATTGAATCTCACTGATACTCCTTCCGATACGCGGTTCATCCGCCGCCGTTACTCTGCCGTGTACCCTTCACGCGGAACGAAAAAACTCCTTTGCCGTTAAGGTCAAGGGAGTACAGCAGATTCAGAGCAGCCGCGTGATTTTCGCAAAAAGAATGCTGAACCAAAAACCGCAACGCGGCTGCAGATCGGCTGCACTCTTCACACCAAAGCTGTGTTGAACCGGAAAATACGGCAGGTTTCCTGACTTATGATGCCGCGGAAAAATCCGCAAAAAAGCAGTCAGACCCCGGGCATGGCTTTCCCGCGGACATTTCGTGCTTTCATCTCGTCAAATACAGTAATGGCGGTTGTTCCGGACTCGAACCGGATTTCCTTTTACATCTACTCAGTTAACAACTTTTCAAACCGTATTTTCTCATATCTATTTTTTATCGGCTACAGTATAACACATTATCCGTGTTTTTGCAATACCGAAAACCGAACAATTCCGCGAAATTGCCGCAGCTTTTTTGTTGTAAATTCTCAAAGTAAATGCAGCTATGCGATTCGGAGTTGAATTTACTTTGCGAATCCGCGGTTTTTGTCCGGCAACGCAGGCCGTTTCATGCCGCGGAAGATTTTTTATTCAGCCCCGACGCGGTTTTTCATGACGGATTCGCGCACGGCTCTTGAAATTTAACGGTATATGCTGTATAATATATTTCAGCAAAACATAAAATCACACTTCCGTAAAGGATATTATCATGAAACACGATATTTCCCGCGACCTGCCCTGCGTCTGCGAATTCTGCGAGCACGCCGCAATCATCAACGACGACGAAAACGTTCTTTGCGAGCGCCGCGGAATCGTCAGCCGCGAGTACAAATGCAGAAAATTCGTCTACGACCCCCTCAAGCGCGTTCCCAAGCCTCTTCCTCCGCTTCCAAAGCTGTCGGAGGATGATCTGGTGCTGTGACGAGAAAGGAACGTCTTCCTTCTCTGAGAGAAGGAAGCGAAGAGCATACTGAAAAAAGAATTATTCTTTACTGTACGCTTCTTTGCTTCTTTCAAAGAAAGAAGACGTTCTCTTTTCACCGCTCCGGTATTTCTATTTTATACTTTTTCGCCGGATCGTCGGAGGTGTTTGCAAGGACAGCGTTTTCGTTCTGCATATATCCGAAGAGGCGGGTGAGGTGAGTGACGAAGATATATTTCGTTCCGAGACCGGGCATGAAGCGGAGGATGTTGTACATACTCTCGGTGCCCTCGCGGTATGAGGTGGTCTGGAAGGTCTCGTTGAGGAGCAGGAGGGAGTGCGGGGTAAGCCCGCTTATTATCCGCGCGATCTCCTTTGCCTCCTGATCGAAGCGCCCCGCCGCATCACCGGAGAGAAATTCCTCCTCGGCTGACGAGAAGTGCGAGAAGAACCCGTGCCTTATGCTCATGCGTGCCGACTCGGCAAGGACGGGAAGCCCCGCCTGCGCGAACAGCTGTGCCGAGCCTATCGCGCGTAGATAGACGGTCTTTCCGCTGTCGGTCAGTCCTTTTACGAGAAGACCTGATTCCGACGCGGTCAGCGAAACATCGTTCGGCACGGTCTTTGCGCCGGCACCGTTTGACAAAAGCACAAGTTCTCGCAGCCCCTTTGCGTTCATGCAGTCGGCTTCTGCGGGAAGGATATCCGGCATTGTCAGCGGGACGCCGCTCTCTTTTGCAACGTCTGCATAGGCAAGCGCGGCTTCATAGAACATCATTTCATTCGACATTCCGAAAAACGCGCCGTAGACCTCGTCAGTCACCTGCGTAAGCGCTGAATCTATCCTGCAAAGCGCCTCGTTAAGCATGAAAACCGAATCGGAATACGGGTCTTCTCCTGCCTCCGATATTTCCGCCGTGACGGCTCTGAATCCGTCGTCGGCTTTTTTCTTTGAGAAGATGCGGCTGAGCGCGCCGCCCTCCGGTTTATGCTCTGAAATCCCCGATATGTCGCAGAGACAGAGCCGGAGTGCGCCGTCGAGCTTTGCCGCAACGGTGAAGTCAAAGCAGTCGGGCGTCTGATACCTGAAAAGCTGGGATATTTCAACGATCTCATCAAGTGCGGCATTGTCCGCCATTCCGCGGCACCAGTCGCGCATTGCGACAAGCCCCTCCGCCGTTATCGGGTACCCGGAGAGGGTATCGCCTATCGAGGAAAAGAAAGACGCTATCGTTGACGGGAATATCGCGGTGACCTTGAGCGACGAAAAGGTGTACTCGAGAAGTGCCTCGGGGTTTATTTCCGCGCCTCTTCCGGTCGCGGTGCCGAGTTTCATCTCCTGCCAGTCGCTCTTTATTCTGTCATACCGTGCGAAGAGCAGTCTGAGGGAGTCAAAAAGACCGGGAATGTTCTGAAAATCGCTGAAGATCTGCTGTCTGAATATGATATTGTCCCTGTCGGTCAGCGGCTTTGAAAGAACCGACACGAAATAATCGGCGCGCCGTGTGTCCTCGATAATATTATGAGCCGCGCGGTCAACCGACAGGTCATAAATGACCTCGCAGACCGCCGGTCTGTCTTCTTTTTTCTGAAGCAGGCTGAATTTCACCGTCACTCCTCCTTTGCTTTGCCGTCGGGGCTTCCGAACCTTGCGGTAAGTGCCTCCGGGGTAAGTCCGTATCTTTCAAGAATATCCCGCGCGAAAGATCCTCCCGTGCTTTTCTGCTTCGCTATCCGGAAGGTGCGTCGGTTGCTGTCATTTCTGTCGATAAGCACATTGAGGTACGGTATTTCGGATTCGGCAAGGGAATGCTGATGGGTTATATAAAGCCCGAAGATCTTTTTTCCGTAGAGCAGATTCGCCAGCTTTTCAGTCATGATGACGGCATTTTCCTCGTTTGTTGCCGAGTAAGTCTCGTTAAGAAGGACGAGGGAATTTTCGTCCATCCGCTCAAGTATTTTATTGACGCGCCCGTTCTCCTCCACAAATCTTCCGCTTCCGTCGAAGCGCTCGTCGCGCGGGAAGTGGGTGAAAACAGAGCTTAGTCTGCCGAATTTCGCGTATCTTGCCGGGACGGGACAGCCGTTCATGAAGAGAACAGCCGAAATTCCGACGGTGCGGAGGTATGTGGTCTTTCCGCCGCCGTTTGCTCCGGTGAGATAATAAAACGGCTCGGCATCGGTGAATTCTATGTCGTTCGGGACGATGTGCTTCTCGTTCTTTGCAAGGAGAGACACGTCATAAGCCTCGGTAACGTGTATCCCGCGCTCATCGGAAAGCTCCGGATAGGTAAGCGGTATACCGGCTTCGGCGATCATGTCAAGGAAACCGAGCATTGTGACATAGAACCGCAGTTCCGAATGATAGTATATCACCGGTCTTACGTACAGGGACGAATACTTTTTCGAAAAAGCCGCAAGCTTCTCCGAAAGCTCCGGAGAAAGCGACGAAACTGCCGTGATTATGTCGGGCGAAAGCCTTCTTTTCTTGGTTTCCCTGACCTTCGGAGGCTCGATTCCGAGGGTGCCGGCGCACTTTACGATACGGTCGAAATACGTAACGTCGGACGCCGCACCGACCTTTATTTCCTGACCGTGGCTTTTCAGAGAGATGTCAAGCTGTTTTTCGTACTCCGGGTAAAGGCTGTCGATCTCCGCGGACATACTGCGGTAGCTCTCACCCTTTATTTCACGGGAAAATGCCGTGGCAAAGCAGTCGGAAAGTGCGTCCCCGAATCCGGAGGCGGCAGCGTTCACGGCAAAATCGCGCTCGGTGCGCATCAGGGCAAGGAACACGGCGCTCTTCTCGGCATCGCAGCGGGCTGAGGAATATATGGAATCAAGAGAATTGAGCTCGGCTGAAATATCAAGCAGCCGGCTGAACTTCTCCCGTGCATCAGAGCCCGAAAGCGAACGGAAAAGCTCCTGACGCGCCGTGATGTTCTCTGCCTCACAGGGGATCTTCACGGTCTTTGCCACGCTTTTAGGTATGAAATTGAGAAGCTGAAGATCCTCGAAAACGGTAAGCTCCATCGGGCTCAGCTTCGGTGCGGATTTGTATAATAAACTCGGATATCCCATATCGGGCAGAACCTTTCGTGCGGACGGCAGCTGATTTTACCGGAAAAACGCGCCGTCAAATATTTATCCGTTCAATTATACATTATTTCCGACGATATTGCAAGCTATATTTGTAAACAGTATTGAAATGACGGGCAAGATATGATATACTTTACTGTAATAAAGATAAGGAGACCGAAAATTGCTGACAGACAGATACTTCATGCCGGACAGATGCTTTGACGATATTTACATGATAACCCCGGAATTCCTTCTTGCCGAAGGTATCCGCGCGGTGCTTCTTGACATAGACAACACCCTTGTTACCTACGACGACCCGGAGCCGACGGAGCCGGTCATAAAATGGCTGAATTCCCTTGCGGAAAACGGCATTTCGGCGGCGTTCATCTCTAACAACCACAGAGAGCGGGTGGAGAGATTCAATTCTTCGCTCGGCTATTTCGCCTCATGGGACAGCAAAAAGCCGTCCGGAAAGAACTATATCGCCGCTATGAAGCACCTCGGTACAGACAGAAGCAACACCGCAGTCATCGGCGACCAAATCTTCACCGACGTGTGGTCGGCAAAGAGGCTGGGACTCCGCGCATACCTTGTTAAGCCGATAAAAGACAAGCTGACCCCGCTGTTCCGTTTCAAGCGTGCGCTTGAGGTTCCGGTTCTTAAAAGATACGCAAAGATGCACGGGGGAAAAAGCTGATGCCGACACTTCTCTGCCCCATATGCGGAAAGCCCCTTTCTTCCGACGGGAAATGCTTCCGCTGCGAGAACCGGCACTCTTTCGACATTGCAAAAGAGGGGTACGTAAACCTTGCTCCCGGACGCTCAGGCTCGGGAGACAGCCGGGAAATGTGCCGTGCAAGACGGGATTTTCTTTCGGCCGGATATTACAGCCGCTTTGCGGAGGCACTGGCCGATGCGGTGAAAAGACACCTCCCGGAATCGCCTGCCGTCATCTGCGATGCCGGCTGCGGTGAGGGATATTATATCAGGGAGATGAAGAAGCGGCTTCCGGAAAGAGATTTTGTCGGCTTTGACCTTGCAAAGGATTCCGTCCGCTTTGCGGCAAAGGCTGAAAAGAGCGCGGAAAAACCGGCGGTCTTTGCCGTTGCCGGGATATTTGATATGCCGCTTGCCGACCTGTCGTGCGCCGCGGTGACATCGGTATTTGCGCCGGTGCCGGCTGAAGAGGCGCACAGGATCCTGTCTGACCGCGGAATTCTTGCGGTGGCTCATCCCGGAGAAAAGCATCTGTCGGGTTTCCGGAGGCTGATATACGACACACCGTATGACAACACCGAAAAGGATCTTTCTTATCCCGGTTTTGATAAGATCGGCGAATACCGCTGCGGTTACGGTGTTTTTATCGAAAAGCGTGACATGGAGAACCTGTTTCTCATGACCCCGTACTGCTGGAAAACCTCTCGTGAGGACACGGAAAAATACCTTTCGCATGACGGTTTCGAAACGGAGCTTGACTTCATAATAACCGTTCTTCAAAAGAAATGAAACGCGCAAGATATAGTTTCAGTCTATATCTCAGTATTATTTTCATGTATTGGACAAATGCGTCGGGCTGTGATATAATCTTTCCATCAAAACAAGGACACTCGCAAAGGAGAAAGAAAAATGAAAAAAATACTGTCACTTATCGCCGCAGTGCTTCTAGCACTCACCGCATTTGCATCATGCTCGAAGAAAAACGACAAACTTGTCGTTGCCGTCCCGAACGATGCAACAAACGAAGCCCGTGCGCTTCTGCTTCTTGAAAAGCAGGGCTACATCAAGCTGAAGGAAGGCGCCGGCATCACCGCCACCGTCCGCGACATCGTTGAGAACCCCTACAACCTCAGCTTTAAGGAAGTCGAAGCAGCCCAGCTCCCCAATTTCCTCAAGGACGTTGATTACGCGGTCATCAATTCCAACTACGCAATTTCCGCAAAGCTCAATCCCGTCAAGGATTCGCTTGCAATTGAAGGCTCCTACTCCGCATACGGCAACATCCTTGCCGTAAAGGAAGGAAACGAGAACACCGATAAGATAAAGGCTCTCAAAGCAGCTCTTGAAAGCAAGAAGGTCGCAGACTTTATCGCATCAAAATACGATGGCGCGGTTGTCAGCACCGTTGAGAACCCCGGAGACGGCTTTGACAGCTCTGTCGATTATGATGCACTCAAGGGACAGACGGTAAAGGTCGCCGCCTCCCCCACGCCGCACGCCGAGATCCTTGCGGTTGCAAAGGACATCCTCGCCGAGAAGGAAGTCACACTTGAGATCGTCGAATTCTCCGACTATGTTCAGCCGAACGTAGTTACCGAGAACGGAGAGGTTGACGCAAACTACTTCCAGCACACCCCCTACCTTGACGACTTCAACAAGCAGAACGGCACTCACCTCGTCTCCGTCGGTGCTGTCCATGTCGAGCCGATGGGTCTGTACGGCGGCAAGCAGTCCAGCCTTGACGCCATAAAGAACGCGAAATAAGATTGATAAGCAGGGGCGCTGCCCCTGACCCCGCTCAAGGACTTTTTGAAAAAAGTCCTTGAGAATCTCAAAAACTTCTGAAAAAGTAATAATATTTACCCGGAGGTGTTTTTGGCACCTCCGGGACGCTTGATGTAACGGGACAAATTCTCTGCAAAAGAAACGGAGCAAAAATGATTGAAATACGGAATCTGTCGAAGAGCTTTGCCGGCTCCGACAACACCGTCGATGCGCTGAAAAACATCAGCCTGACAATTGACGACGGCGACATTTACGGCATAATCGGCATGAGCGGTGCCGGAAAAAGCACGCTTGTGAGGTGCATAAATATGCTTGAGCGCCCTACCTCCGGGCAGGTGCTTATCGACGGCACCGACATGGCAAAGCTCTCTCCGGCGGAGCTGCGCATGGCAAGGCGTGACATCACAATGATATTTCAGGGCTTCAATCTCCTTATGCAGAGAAACTGCCTTGCAAACATCTGCTTTCCGCTTGAGCTTGCCGGTGTAAAACGCTCCGAGGCAAAAAAGCGCGCAAAGGATCTGCTTGAGCTTGTCGGGCTTCCCGACAAGGCAAAGGCATATCCCGCCCAGCTTTCCGGCGGTCAGCAGCAGAGGATCGCGATAGCCCGCGCTCTTGCAACAGACCCTAAGGTGCTTCTCTGCGACGAGGCGACAAGCGCGCTTGACCCCAAAACGACAGCGTCGATACTTGAGCTTATCCGCGACATAAACAGACGTCTCGGGATAACGGTTATAATCATCACCCACCAGATGAACGTCGTCGAGGACATATGCAACCGCGTTGCGATACTTGAAAACGGCGAGGTCGTCGAGGAGGGCGAGGTATCCGAGGTTTTCTCGCGTCCGAAATCGTCTGCGGCACGGAGAATGGTTTTCCCGGATTCCGACAACGAGCTTCTTTCAGCCGAAGGCGGCGAGCGGGTCATACGTCTCGTATTCAACGGCGCGGAGGCGGCCGGACAGCCGATCATTGCGAAAATGGCAATCGACGAGCGCATTGCGGCAAGCATCCTCTATGCCTCAACAAAGAGCATCGGCTCAAAGCTTTACGGCAAAATGCTTCTCGGGCTTCCCGATGACGACGATATCGTTGCGCGGGCGATAAAATACCTGACAAAATGTGAAAATGTCTTTGCAGAGGAGGCGGAAAACAGATGAATTACGATTTTTCCCCGGAAAGATTAAGCATTGCGCTTGATATGCTGAAAAACGATATGCCGTATGCGCTGTGGGAGACGCTTTATGCAACGGTTCTTGCGACGCTTTTCGCGGTGATCATCGGACTTCCGCTCGGTATTCTGCTTGCCGTCGGAGGAAAGGACGGGATAATACGGGTCCCGAAATGGGTTCTCTCGCTTCTCGGCGTACTTATAAACCTGCTCCGTTCGGTTCCGTTCATCATTCTTATGGTGATAGTGATCCCGCTGACAAGGCTTATCGTCGGCACGTCGATCGGAACCGAAGCATCGATAGTTCCGCTTGTGATCGCGGCGTTCCCGTTCGTTGCGCGGCTTGTCGAAAGCAGCATCCGCGAGGTCAACCCGAACATAATCGAAGCGGCGCAGAGCATGGGTGCATCGCCGTTTCAGATAATCGCGAAGGTTCTTATCCCGGAGTGCGTTCCGTCGCTTATCTCCAATCTGACAATAGCCTTTACGACGATCCTCGGCTACACAGCAATGAGCGGCGCGGTAGGCGGCGGCGGACTCGGCAACATTGCGATAATGTACGGCTATCAGCGGTACAATTATCCGGTCATCGTGTTCGCTGTGGTCATACTGATAGCGGTCGTGCAGGTATTCCAGAGCCTCGGGACCTTCCTGTCGGTAAAGCTGGACAGAAGAATCAAGCATTGATAAGAATAAATTTCTAAAAACCTATTGACATTGTAGGCATTGTGTGATATACTCATCTCACGGTACGGGAAACAATAGCCCCCGGACCGGGAAAAGGAGAAAATATAATGTCAAAGGTATACGTTTCAGCAGATCAGCTCATAGGTCACACCCCCCTGCTTGAGCTTACACATATCGAAAAAGAGACCGGAGCGGGTGCAAAGATCGTTGCCAAGCTCGAATACTTCAATCCGGCGGGATCGGTGAAGGACAGAGTTGCAAAGGCAATGATCGACAACGCCGAAAAGCGCGGAATTCTGAAGAAGAATTCCGTGATAATCGAGCCGACCTCCGGAAATACCGGCATCGGGCTTGCATCGGTTGCCGCCGCCCGCGGGTACAGGATCATTATCGTGATGCCGGAAACCATGAGCGTCGAGCGCCGTCAGCTGATAAAGGCATACGGTGCGGAGATCGTCCTGACCGATGGGACAAAGGGCATGAAGGGCGCAATTGCAAAGGCTGAAGAGCTTGCAAAGGAGATCCCCGACAGCTTCATTCCCGGTCAGTTCGTCAATCCGGCAAACCCGGAGGCTCACCGCACAACGACAGGTCCGGAGATATACGAGGACACCGACGGCGAGGTTGACATTTTCGTTGCCGGAGTCGGAACCGGCGGAACGGTCACCGGTGTGGGCGAGTATCTGAAATCGAAAAAGCCCGGTGTTAAGGTCGTGGCGGTCGAACCCGCTTCCTCCCCTGTTCTTTCAAAGGGTGAGTCGGGACCGCACAAGATTCAGGGCATAGGCGCCGGATTTGTACCGGAAGTTCTTGACACGGCGATATACGACGAGATCATTACGGTCACGAACGAGGATGCCTTTGCCACCGGAAAGCTGATAGGACGCAAGGAAGGCGTACTTGTCGGTATCTCCTCCGGCGCGGCTGTATGGGCTGCGATCGAGCTTGCAAAGCGTCCCGAAAACGCAGGAAAAACCATCGTTGTTCTTCTCCCCGATACCGGCGACCGTTATCTCTCAACCCCTATGTTTGCTGACTGATGTGGAGGGAGAACGAAGGGGCTCTGCCCCTTACCCCGCCTTCTTTCTTGAGAAGAAATAAGGGAGAAAGAAGAACAAAAACAGAAAATCGAATGTTTGAGCGGCAAAAATGATATTGCATTTGTAAACTGCTGACCGCTTGGATATTCTGCTGATTATTCACTCAAAATCCGTCCTCCGGCACCGACAAAACGGCGCCGGAGTGGTTTTGGTTATTAAGGAACAAAAAGAAAGACCTTTTCCGGGTCGGAAGGAAAGAAAATCACTATGAAAAACGAAAGATGGGAACTCAACAAGAATCTTGCACAGATGCTGAAGGGCGGCGTTATTATGGACGTCACGACCCCGGAGCAGGCAAAAATAGCCGAGGCTGCGGGAGCCTGCGCGGTCATGGCGCTTGAGCGCATTCCGGCTGACATAAGAGCTGCCGGCGGTGTGTCGAGAATGAGCGACCCGAAAATGATAAAGGGCATTCAGGAGGCTGTTTCGATTCCGGTAATGGCAAAATGCCGTATCGGTCACTTTGCCGAGGCGCAGATACTTCAGGCAATTGAGATAGACTACATCGACGAGAGCGAGGTTCTCTCCCCTGCCGATGACAGGTATCACATCGACAAAACCGCGTTTGACGTTCCGTTCGTCTGCGGAGCAAAGGACCTCGGCGAGGCTCTCCGCCGCATTAACGAAGGCGCATCGATGATCCGCACAAAGGGTGAACCCGGCACCGGAGACGTTGTTCAGGCGGTGCGTCACATGAGAATGATGCAGTCAGAGATACGCCGCATCGGCTCAATGTCAGAGGACGAGCTTTACGACGCGGCAAAGCTGCTTCAGGTTCCCTATGACCTGGTTCTTTATGTTCACGAAAACAAAAAGCTCCCGGTCGTCAACTTTGCGGCGGGCGGTGTTGCGACCCCGGCTGACGCGGCGCTTATGATGCAGCTCGGTGCTGAGGGTGTGTTCGTCGGCTCCGGAATTTTCAAATCCGGCGACCCGGCAAAGCGTGCGGCGGCTATCGTAAAGGCTGTTACAAACTACAACGACCCGAAGATGCTTGCAGAGCTTTCCTATGACCTCGGCGAAGCGATGGTCGGCATAAACGAGCAGGAGATCGAGCTGCTCATGGCTGAGAGGGGCAAATAATGCGTATCGGCGTTCTTGCGCTTCAGGGTGCTTTTGCGGAGCATGAAAAAATGCTCTCAATGCTCGGCGCAGAGGCATTTGAGATACGGAAGAGAGCTTCCCTTCCCGACAGCTTTGACGGGCTTATCATCCCCGGCGGCGAAAGCACCGTTCAGGGAAAGCTGCTCCGCGAGCTTGACCTTCTTTCTCCGATAAAGTCGATGATATCGTCCGGGCTTCCGGTATTCGGAACCTGTGCCGGGCTTATTCTGCTTGCAAAAAAGACCGGCGACGGCGCAGTATACCTTGACGCCATGGACATAAAAGCCGAACGGAATGCCTACGGCAGACAGCTCGGCAGTTTCCGCACAAAAGCGGTTTTCGACGGCATCGGCGAGATCGAAGAAGTCTTTATCCGCGCGCCGTATATCTCAGAGGTATGGGGTGACGCGAAAATACTGTCGTCGGTTGACGGACGCATTGTTGCGGCGCGTCAGGGAAAGATGCTTGTGACCGCATTCCATCCGGAGCTGACCTCCGATACGCGGGTTCACGGCTGTTTTCTTGACATGATCCGCGGAGACAGATAAATGAAGATACTTGTAGCAATGAGCGGCGGCGTGGATTCAAGCGTCTGCGCCGCGCTCCTTACCGAAAAGGGTTACGAATGCATCGGATGCACGATGAAGCTGTACGACAACGAGGATGCCGGAGTGCCGAAGGAGCACACCTGCTGTTCGCTTGACGACGTCGAGGACGCGCGCTCGGTTGCGATGCACCTCGGAATGCCGTATTTCGTTTTCAACTTCACCTCCGATTTCAGAGAAAAGATCATCGACCGTTTTGTTGCCGGTTATCTTGCCGGAGAGACTCCGAACCCGTGCATAGACTGCAACAGGTTCATGAAATTCGACCGGCTTTTCGACCGCGCCGACGTGCTTGAATGCGATCATATCGCAACGGGACACTACGCGCGTGCAGTAAACGAAAACGGGAAATACCTTCTGAAAAAAGCTCTTGACCCATCGAAGGATCAGAGCTATGTTCTCTATTCCATGACCCAGAAACAGCTTTCGCGCACTCTCTTCCCGCTCGGAGAGTTAAGAAAACCCGATGTGCGCGGGATCGCGGCTTCTCACGGATTTCTCAACGCCGACAAGCCCGACAGCCAGGATATCTGTTTCGTCCCCGACGGAGACTATGCAAAGGTAATTGAGCTTCACACCGGAAAACCGACGCTCCCCGGCAATTTCGTTGACCGCGACGGAAAAATTCTCGGCAGGCACAACGGGATCATCCGCTACACGGTGGGACAGCACAAAAAGCTCGGCATTCCCCTCCCCGGCGCGCGGTATGTCTGCGAGATACGCCCGGAGTCGAACGAAGTGGTTCTCGGCGAAGAAAAAGACCTCTACGGCTGTACCGTAAAGGTCGGAAATATAAACTGGATCGCCGGCACGCCTCCTGCGGATAACTTCAGATGCTCGGCAAAGCTCCGTTACCGTCAGCCGGAAAAGCCCTGCACAGTCACGGTAAACCCTGACGGGACGGCAACTCTTGTCTCCGACGATCCCCAGCGCGCCGTGACACCCGGTCAGGCGGCGGTGTTCTACGACGGCGACACGGTTCTCGGCGGCGGGACAATAATGAGATAAAGCCTATATCACGTAATCATCCGCGCCGTTGGTCCTTGCGCTGTCAACGATGTCCTGAACCGTGATGCCGTCAAGGTAGTTGTTCACAACATCGTAAAGCCCCTGCCAGACGGGAAGAGTTTCGCAGTGTGCGCTCCTCTCACACCCCGGCGGGTCAGACTCAAGGCACGGGATCGGCGCAAGGCTCCCCTCGGTTATCCGGAGCACGTCACCGACGGTGATCCTGTCTGCGGGAACCGCAAGGCTGTAACCGCCCTGAAATCCGCGGCTTGTCCGGAGAAGCCCGGCATTGTTAAGAAGCGGAACTATCTGCTCGAGATATTTTTTTGATATCGACTGCCGCGCGGCAATGTCCTTGAGCGCGATACACCCACAATCACAGTGAGCGGCGAGATCGGCAAGCAATCTCAGCGCATATCTTCCCTTTGTCGATACCTTCATGTTTCAACCCCCATTCCGCAAAAACGCACCCATGTCCGGTGCGGATCGGATATATTACTATAATAACATATATTTTATAGGTTTTCAAGCCCCGGAACGATTTTTAACAGGAAAGGAACCAGAAAAATGACGCTTCAGCAGTTGAATTACGCAATCACAATAGCCGAAACCGGCTCTATGAACAGGGCGGCTGAAAAGCTGTACATCGCTCAGCCCTCACTCAGCGCTTCGATGCAGGAGCTTGAGAAGGAGCTGGGGATATCGATTTTCAACCGCGGCGGCAGAGGAGTGACTCTGACTCCGGAGGGACAGGAATTCATTCTCTATGCAAATCAGGTATACGGTCAGTACCGCAACCTGCTTGAGAAATTCGGAAAAGGCGGGAACGTCAGAAAGAAATTCGGAGTATCAGCCCAGCACTATTCCTTTGCGGTCAGGGCTTTTGTTGAGATGGCAAAAAACTTCGACATACTTGAATATGATTTCGCGATAAGAGAGACAAGGACCCGCGACGTCATAACCGATGTGGCAACGCTGCGAAGCGAGATCGGAATTCTTTATCTCAGCGACTTCAACCGACGCGCGATCCTCAAAATGCTTGCCAACGCAAATCTTGAGTTCCGACATCTTATCGACTGTGACGTCTATGCCTATCTGTGGCGCGGACATCCGCTGGCGAACGAGAAATCGGTCACACGTGAACAGCTTTCGGAATATCCCTGCATGACCTTTGAGCAGGGTGAGAACAGCTCGTTCTATCTCACCGAGGAGGTCTTCAACACCGCAGAATATGCAAGGACGGTAAAGGTTAACGACAGGGCTACAATGCTCAACCTGATGGTCGGGCTGAACGGATATACCATCTGCTCCGGCATCATCTGCGAGGAGCTGAACGGCACCGACTACGCGGCTGTCCGCTTTGTCCCGGACGGAGACCCGCACGAGAGCATCATGGAGGTCGGGTACATCGTCAGAAAGGACTCCATGCTCAGCCGGATAGGTGAGCTGTATGTCAGCGAAATCAAGAAGTATCTCGGAATTGCGTCAGAAAATCTGAAGGAGTAGTGATATGCTGAGAAAACTATACGGGATCGTAAGCTCCGGTTCGGTTGTGGGATCGTTTATTGCGATAGTCCCGATAACCCTTGCCGTCGGACTTATATATACGGTATACCGGATCGCAAAATCGAAGAAAAACGATGCGCCGACAGCATGGGGCAAGGAGATCATAAAGCTTCTTTTCGTTCTTTACCTGACCGGGCTTGCAAACCTTACCCTTGTTCCGCCGAATCTGTGGACATCGGTGTGGGCGAGGATCGTTGTCGGATACAGCTCCGAAAGACCGGCTTTTTTCTCGGGAGGATTCAATTTTGTCCCAACGGTTTTCGGGCTGATCTCCGGAACTCTGACAGCCGGACGATGGATTTATACAATGCTGCTTTTCAATTTTCTCATGTTCGTCCCGTTCGGCTTCTTCCTGCCGTTCGTTTCGGATAAAGTGAACGGGAGGAACATCTTCATTATTGCCGTTGCAGTCCCCGCCGCGATCGAGATCATTCAGCCGGTTATCGGGCGCAGCTTTGATACCGATGACCTCATTCTGAATTTCGCCGGAATAATTGCCGGATTCTTTATCGCAAAAGTCATCCGAAGACGAGACTGATTTTTTCTCCTCTGTCTGAGTAAGTAACTGTATCCGTCGCCAACCTGTACCATCAATCGGCACCCTTCACAAAAACCGACCGGAATTTTGTGTAGGGTGCCGATGCTGCATTTTTCAGAAAAGCTGGCCGCCGGACTCACATTTCCGCAAGGCAGTCAGCCACAACGTCGGCAACCGTCACCGGAGTAACC